>JAEHJW020007392.1_pt1 | contig 64954 bp, 73 predicted proteins | sample 9271431 | NCBI WGS metagenome assembly JAEHJW02 | reverse complement strand
TGGCCTGGACTGGCCTGGCCTGGCTTGGCCTGGCCTGGCTTGGCTTGGCCTGGCTTGGCTTGGCCTGGCCTGGGCTGGGCTGGACTGGGGGTCTGGACTGGCCTGGCCTGGCCTGGCCTGGCCTGGCCTGGCCTGGACTGGCCTGGCCTGGCTTGGCCTGGCCTGGCTTGGCTTGGCCTGGCTTGGCTTGGCCTGGCCTGGGCTGGGCTGGACTGGGGGTCTGGACTGGCCTGGCCTGGCCTGGCCTGGCCTGGCTTGGCCTGGCCTGGGCTGGGCTGGACTGGGCTGGACTGGACTGGGGGTCTGGAGGGTCTGGAGGGTCTGGATATATTTAGGGATTTCCCTGGGTGCTGCTAGTGACCTTTAGGGTTTTACTGGGGTTTTACTGGGGATACTACTGAAACTTTTACCCTTCTGATGATATTTATGTATTAAAATCAGATTTTAGGGGTTTTACCTATTTATATCAGCAAACGGTGAGGTGTCTGGTTCATAAAAAGGTGAAAATGTACAAATCGTCAAAATGTAAGTGGGAAAATGTTGGCGAGTAGGTGGGTAGGTGGGTAGGTGGGTAGCTTCGTGAGTAGGTAGGTAGGGGCAAGCCCCTACCCGCGCACTATCAGGTTAGTGCATCCTACTATCTTGCCCTCACCGTCTCGTAGGAGAGAGCCAGGGGCGCACAAATCTGTGCGATCGGGTGCAGCCCCCATTACAATTCTGGATGTGATGTACATCACACCATCCTCAGGGTCTGGCAAGTCAAACACTGTCCCAAACTCTGAGGATACGAGTGGTACTATATCATAACTCTGTCGAACAAAAAACTCTGATACCCTAGCAACGATACCAGAGGGTGCAATCACTACTTCCTTACCATCCTCACACACCAGGTTAATGGTGTGTGGGGTGATATTGACGTATTTCATTTCCTCCCCTTTCTAACTCAAAACTAAACTCTCCTCTTCAATATCTATCAAGTCAGAGATTGGACGCTCAGGCGTAGGCAACTCAAATCCAAACTCTTTCTTAAATAGTGGGAGAAGCCCTCGAACCATCTTCGTCTGTGTGGAGATTGGCATCTCTTTGGCAACTTCAGTGAAATCATTATAGAGAGACCACAGTGTCCTTGGTTGAAACTCTTCATGTTTCTGGTAATCCCACTCAAGCTTCACTTTAGGTAGAAATTTTAGCGGAATTATCCCATCCTCGTAAGCATTAAAGAGAAATTCTGAAACTTCAGGTGTAGTTATTGATATCTCTCGCATCTGGCTTACGGCCTGCTCAATCTGTACAGTTTGTGGAATCCAATATTCTACAGCACTGTCCACCATCCCCGCTAAATCCAGGCTTTTTGTATGTCGCCGTCTCAGAACGAAATCACCTACGAACATCCCATTGGAGCATACGCTCACCTTAGCCCCAATAGCGAATGATACAGAAAATTCGCCATTGTTACCATGTCTACATCCCAATGTATAGGTCATTTGCTGCCCACAGTTTAAGCGCACATCCTGGGATGACACTTCCACATTCCCCCACATAGCAGATTTGGAATTGCTTACTAGCCACCGTTCGTCTACTATGGTAAGGCCATGCTCATTCACAGATCGGACTATTTCATTGGCGAGGTCGGCGTGACGCACACCCTGCCATATCGGTGATACTTCTTTCGTTCGCACGACAGGAATCAGGTCCAGGTCTTTGCGCGAAATTAAGAAACTTCGGCTGTCTTGGTATAACATGTCTCTATCTCCTCTCTTAAGATGTTCATAAATGCTATTGTAATATGCTTAAATCATCAGAAGGGGGGACTAATCCGAAATCCACAGCTGAGCTTGAAATTATGTCCAGTAATCCCCCCTCCCTTCTAAGATGTGCCATGTTTTTTGGGAATACCTTACCTTCTAAAACTTTTAGGAATATTTCACGGTTGCAAAAGGGTATCCCCATAAATGAGAATAGAGGTTCCAATATGGCCTGGGGTGCATTTTTCAGTTCGGTGTCATCAGTTGTTCTTACATTGAGCGATGTAAGGGATGGGGATTTGCAATATTCACACTCCCCACAGATTAATGTTAATTCAAATGAATGTTCCCCTTTCATAATATTGAGAATTATTTTGACCATGTTTTCCTCAATATTCTGTTGGATTTTTAACTCACTAAAAATGCCGTCTCTCTGAATGATAAGCTTGTCTAAAGTTTTAACGAACAGTATGAGTTTACTAAGCATAGTAGTGCGAGTAGATCCTTTTGAACCCTTATGGGTGAATTTTCCTCAAGCAGCGTGTCATATATAGTACGAATTGCAACACGTTTCGTTGTCGAGCTCCCTAAACATCTTTCAAATAGTACCTGGTAGTTATTGCTCTTCCAGATTTGCTTAATAGTCGGGAGTAGGTCGGTACTTGTGACCGTCTCAGATAGTCTCTCAAGTTTTGACCGTTCCTGTGTGAGTAGCTCTTCCACTGATAGTCTCATCAGACGGTCTTGGACTCTGTTGTAGATCTTAAACGGCCCAGAGTAGATGGCTCCTCCATCCTGTAGGTACATAGTAGGCGTTAACCCAGGGATGTAACTGTTGAATAATATTAACCGGTCGTCTCTATATTCTAACACGCAGCCATAGTTGTATTCATATAATGAGAATCCATCCGGAAAGTACGCCTCGACCAGATCTTTTTCATGCAACTGATTGAATGTGTTTTTGAAATATCCAACGGTTGCTATTATTGAGTCCATGTCATCGGCGCATTCTATATCCAAACGATACATATTCTCATCAATTGGAGTCTGAATAATATTTTTTGATTTCATAATCAAATTGCGTTTCACGGGTTAACACCTCCTGCCATGAGTGTACACGATAGCATACGAAATTTCGCCCCTTTAGCGTGTTATTTTGAAGAAAAAGCGCGTGAGATTTAAAAAGAAGTGTTAGTAAAGGAATTTTATATTTAATAATTCTGGCTATATTACGATATTTAGTACCAATATTTAATGAGGTATACTGCGGTTGGAGGAAAAAACAATGCTTTCACTAATTGTCTCGATTTATGTAGGGTTGACAATTAAGTCGCCAATTTTGACAAATCGCTCAGGCCAAATGGACAAATTGACTTTCAGTGTGGTGTATCCAAAAGGCAATAAGTCCCCGCAGCCAGAGCTTGTTCTTCGAAAAACAGAGCGAATACCAGGCACCCAGGTTTATAAAATCGTAGGTACAGTTCCCACACATGTTAAAGGGTTTCTAAAAGTTTTTCTGAGTGGAGCCGTTGAAGGGACATGCATCGCGCATTACCACCGACATCCTCTCTGTGATGAGGGTGGTAACACGACGTGGCACGCGTATGGGACATTCGCGTATAAATCTATGCGCGCTGGCACAGTCTACATGAATGTGTTTGATGATGCTGGACACCTGATAAGTTCGACCACTTTTCAAGTGGACAAATCTGGAAACTCTTAAAATTTTTCTACGGCGAGGACATCATCCTCATCCAACACTAAAAAGGTGTTCTCGCCAATCTCCATCTCCAGCCCACCATACCTCTGAAACATCACCCTATCCCCAACTTTAATAAACATTTCAGCCCTACTCCCGTCTGGAAGCCTTTTACCAGGCCCAGCAGCCGCCACCGTCCCACATTGTGGTTTTGGTCGCGAATTGGTTGGTAAATAAATTCCACCAGCAGTTTCCTCACGAGCCGGGTCTGGGCTAATCAATAATCGTGAATTTACAGGGATATAATTCATTTAACACCTCTTAGAATCAGAAAAAACATGTCGAGCCACATGATGGCGAAAACAATATCAACAGCCTCCTGAAGATTTTTTCTATTTTTAAAATAGTCATAGAACCCCAGGACGTTGACTAGTAGGACAATCAAAACAACAAATGGTGAACGTAGAATATGCAAAAGTGATGAAATCAACCAGCCTATCCTCCTCCCCCCGTTTATACAATACCCTTGGCTCATCTAATATATGGCCCAATTTATCATACCCTAAAATTACGTAGAAGTCGCAGTGTACCCCTTCTAAAATCTTCCTGGCCACCAGTCTGGACTCTGGAGAATGGCAATTGATTTTCACAGTGCACACATAAATTCGATTTTCTGGCAATACCATCCCATCATATTTTCGAACATATTTCACAACCCCGCCATGTTTTCTCGGCAAGTCAAAGCCCCCCGGCCCCCCACGGAGTGAGGGGGGCCGTGGGGGCGCTTAAGATTGAAAAATAGAAAATTTGGGGCGCCTGGGAGGCGCCACAAATTTTCACCTCATCATAATTATACCTTATAATTGAAAAAAATCCCCCTCCCCCACACCCCCTCCCCCTATACAATACTCTTAGTTATTAATTATAATATAATATATAAATACATTACGGTCGGGTGATGTCCCCCGGACATCCCCCTCCCTAGGTTTTGTATTGTGGTGGTGGTGTCTGCCTGCCTTGCGGCAGCCACCACCACGTATCTAAGTAAAATCCCCCCCAGAGGCCCCCCCTGGGGACTTTTAAGGGCTGGATGGAGAATCACAGCCAGAAAGATGTAAAATGCCTAAAATCAGGTCTGTGGCCTCATTAAACACTATTTCTGAATTGGGGATGAGCTCCATTATCTTTTTTAGCGATGGAACCTGGCGGATTGGACGCCAGAGAATGCCAGTTTCGGAAGTTAAAGAACCATTTTTGAAGGATTTAGAGCGTCATGGTAAGTACACAGAAGTCTACCTAGTGGTTTGGATCGACAACGTGCTCATCAAAGAGTCAAAATTGATAGATTATAAGTATTGCTACTATAAGGATGGGGTTTTCAAACGCGAAAAATGTGACCGAAGGGCGTTGTATGATGATTTTTTGGATGGGTTGAGTTTGCTATTGACACCCCGCAATACATTGAAATACACACGAGTGAAATTTAAAAGCACCCCCGTTAAAAGACGCAGGATTACCCAGCATCAAAAGCCATACTCAAGCCAGATTTTGAAAAAATTGTTGACAAATGAAACTATCGTGTGAGAGGTATAGTAATTCATGTTGGGAGAAATCCAATTTTAGGAGATCTGAATGAAATCCGACGATATGTATGAAAAACTGTACGCTATGTGTATCCTCACCAGAATGTTTAGAGAGATTGTGGATAGAACTAGTGCCCTGACCAGGGAATTTGATGGGGATCCGCTAGGCGCTGGGATGGCTTTTTCCAATTATGTGGTCGCGAGAGATGCTCTGTTTGATTCCATGAAGTTGTGCTGGGAGGATCTGTTTCCTGAAGCCGCAGAGGTCGCTGAAGCCATCCCTGCAAGTTATGTTGCTGAACGCATTGATGTGCTGATGAACGCTATTAAAAATTAGCAGTTGCCCTACACCTTCTCACCTCACTAAAGCCCATCGACCCCACCTTCGATTGGTTTTAGTGTACTTGAATTTCACCCGTCTGATGATACAAATACCCAACAATGGGATTTATGAGCATCTTTAGTTCAACATCATTTGAAGCAACTCAACATAAATTCATTTGAAAATGTTGAAACTTTAGTGTACAATAGTGCGTAATACTGTTTGAGGAGATTGAAATGAATATATATGACATGAAAGTTCGTGCAATTTCAGACTGCGTGTTCGCGGGGGGTTCTTTTTCTGAGGCAGTGCGGTTAGCGAGTGGGATGTGTGACAGTTCTGAGATCGCGGATGCGCTTTCAAATATATGCGCAGCTACCGCGCATAGTTTGTGTGGGTATACGCAGTGCCCACAGATGAATTTTTCGGTTGCGGATTGCAAGGTGTTGCCCGATAATTTCGTGTTTGTGCCTGACGATGGGGATGCTTGTATTGAGGCAGCCGCGGGTGCACAATTGGACGCGGACACCGCGGCGTCCATCGGAACAGGCAAGTGGTTCAACCCACATGCCTGGGATGCCTATGTGGCAAAGTGTGACCTAGACTAAATTCAGCCGCGCCAGCCGGGGCGCTATACAAATACCGGCCACGAGGAGGATTGGAATGACGGAAGAGATTGGGAAGTTCGAGGAAATGTTCCTGGGTAAAAAAGCCACACTGACTGTATCGTGTGTGGCCGGGGCCGTATCCGTATGCGGTACGGTGGAGAAGCCAATCGACTCCAATTCCTATTTTATAGGAACGGGAGTACTAAATATCTACGAACTAGAGCTCGATAGTGTAAAGGTGACGACGCGATCAGTTGCGTTTGTGTATAAAAATGGGGCTCGCGCAACTGTTCGTACAGCGCTCTGATCTTGACGCCCAGCCGGGGGGCTTAGCCCGGCTAGAGGAGGATTGATATGAAACTTACCTGGCAATATGAAGACGCGCTTGAGAGGGCGCAGAGGAACGCGGGGAAGAAAGTCCCAGCGGAGGTAGTGACGCTATGGCTGCTAATAGCAGCCGAATGGGGACATACTTGGGCGCAGTGTTGCGCAGACCTGGCCCCAAATGATGGCTACTGGTATGTTGATTTGCCAGCAGCCGTACCCAGCCTAATCAGCTGGGGAACTCGACAGGCCATAGAAGGCCTGTACCAGCGGTTTGGCGGGGAGCCCATCTCTGCCGAGGAGATTCTCGAAGCCCTTGAAGCTGCCGTGGACAACTTCGGGGATGGGCAGGGGATAGGTTCCCCTGCCATTACTGACCGGGCTGCCATGTGGCAGCACAAGACGTGCGGCGGGCGACACACGCTGTCGCTATCGAACCCGTACTGCGGGCTGTGGAGAGTCGAACTATCCACTCATTCATCTGCTGGGAAGGTGGCCACTGCTACTGCCACCTTCGAGCAGCAGTTTGGAGAGTGGAAATTCTCCCACGAAGACGTCGAGGGAGGCAGCGAGGCCTTCCAATCCGCCCAGGCCTGGGCGAAAACCCTGTTGGAGGCATGGTGCGACGGCGCCGTGCTATTCTGTGAGGCCCAGCTCTCTCGCTAGTTTAAGTCGCCCGGCCGGGGGGGCTAAGCCCGGCTATGGGAGGATTGAGATGAGTATCATTAACATCGACAAAGAGATCGAGAAGTTTGAGAAGATCTTTTTGGGTCAGCAGGCCACTCTTACCGTGTCCTGCACTGCAGGTGCTCTCACCTGCAGTGGGACGGTCGTGAAGGACGAAAACTCGGACAGCTATTTCGTTGGCGGCGTCTTGTTGGCGCTGTACAAGAACGAATTGGACAACGTGGAGGTCACCAGTCGATCCATCGCTTTTGTTTATCAGGACGGTAGCCGGGCAACTATTCGCCCGGCCCTTTAATCGCTTATGCCGAGCCTGGCGGCTAATCCAGGCTAGAGGAGGATGTCTGACCTGTTGGTGCGTCGCGGGCTAGATGGGGGGAACCGAAATGAAGGTTGCACGCGAAACACGCAGGATAAGCCGAATGAGGATAATGTAGATATAGGCAACAACTAGTTAGCCTATTCAAGGATAAACGAATGAAATTGTATATAGTCGGCGTATCGGTTGAAGCTCAGGACAGGTTCGTGGACGTAACGTTCACGCTTGAGTTTGAATCTAGTGCACCGCAGGCCAAGGCAATTCTTAAGTCAGAAGCGTGGGGGATCGTAGAGATCGGCGCAAATTGTGTGCAGGCTACAGCAACCTGCGCAACAGTCGCTGAGCTTAGAGAATGCATTGAAGCACTAGCAGACGTAGAGAGAGAAGTCGTTAGGAAGCTTAATGAAATTGAGCGAATTGAGCGAATCGCTAAAGCTTGCGCTGGTTACTACGTCAAGCAAGTTGCGGAGTCATCCATGTGGGACAGTGAGGAAGTAACCAGTGAGGAAGACGCCCATGCTACCGATTAGCTTCTCAGAGTTGATTAACGCACTCGCAAATTGCGTATTCGATACCCAGACGATATCTTAGGTGCAATTATCGCATCGGAATTCGACTCGGTTCGGCTATTCGAATTTTCGGGTAGCGGCGGCGGATCCGAGACAGTGGGCATAGTCGCCAAATAGTTTCGTTGCCCGGCCGGGGGGCCAAGCCCGGCAATAGGAGGTATTCAATGGGAATGATAGGGGGCGACGGCCCATCTTGTTTCATTGTTCGAAACTGCAAAGCCACACTGGCGGCATGTACGACTGACCGCGACGACTGGAGGCGGTCAGTACTGGTTGGTACGATAAGTACCACACGGAGCCTGATGCCGAGCAGTTACGCCGACTGTTATGTGTATCTACACATTCCGACTGGCAACCGGTTTCTGGTTACCCACGGGGGAGGCATGGACCAACGCAATTGGATTGACCCGTGCCCCGACGCCTTGGCGGAGGTCGCTTGCGATTGCCGTAGTAGCGATTGGGCCTATGGCTTGTTGGTTGATGCCATAAAGATTGCCAAGTTCTAGTGTAATTCGCCGAGCCTGGCGGCTAATCCAGGCTAGAGGAGGATTGAAATGGAAACATTACCACCAGAGTTCACAATCCGGATGGATATGGGGCTGATACTAGGTGGATATTGCAGAATGGTATGGGACACAGAGAGGCTGTTCAGATACAAACAGTGGTGGTCGATTAACGACGCACCGAAAGATGAAATCGGTAAACTACGGCGAACCTTCGCTGGCGCATCGGCTTGCAAATGCGGGCACCCGTGGGACGATCATGGGGTTGCTAAAAACCGCAGAGAGATAATCTGCCCTGGAACTTTTATACTAAAGCTAATAATGGATCCCTTTGACCCCACCAAGCCACAGTGTTCTTATGATAGCTGGTCAACGATGTCACCGGAACGCTTTAACCAAGATGTTATAATAGTCCCGCAAAAAGTAGCTCTAACTAAGCTCAACAAACGAGCAGTACGGCTAAACAACGATCTGCAGTGGATCATACGCGTTTTGAATGATGAGATATAGGTTTGAGCCGAAGTTAGTTTCGTTAAAGTTTAACGGAGGACGTGATGAAAAAAACAATTAAACAAGCTATCGGGGTTTTTGACTCTGGATTAGGTATGAGCCCCGAGCGTCGCGTTTGTTTTGAGGATATTTATGCATTGGATAAATATGTCGAGGAGCTCATCGAAGACTCAGAACTTGACTACAATAATGGCGACCAGGTATTGCGTGAGATGTTTGAGTATGTGCTGGAATTGCACAAACTGACAAACATGATGCAGCCTGCTATACCACTCGGTGATTTTTTCCCAAGCACTGCTAATGCGTTAGCGGTGTTGGACGACCCTAAAACTATACCAGACTGGTTCTGAGGCGAGTAAGCCACACCTGTCGGCTAACCCATGTAAGAGGAGGATAAAATGGCTAAGAATATTAAACCAACTACGCTAAATGATATACGATTGTATGATTGGATAGGGTGCAAATGGAGTAATTTGGGCAGTCCACACAAAATATCTCTGCCTATGATTGGTGATCGAACACTAAGCCAGCAGATATATTTGATGATCCAAGAAGCTTGTGCTAATTTAGTTTCTATGTATCTGCGTCCCGCCGTGATGTTCCATGAGAGTTCCTTCCGGGCGCAGCGCGACGAACTAGCTATGCTGAGCTCTGTACTTAAAGAGATTGATTATTTGTTACACAAAACATTAGTTTATGACCCCCCTTATGGCCCATTAGTGAGATTACCAGAATATGTGTTAGATTCCAAAGGGTTCAGTGAAATGGCTAGGTCGTATGAACAGCGGCACGGCATTACTAAATGTGTTAATTTTGTATATAAAAAAACTGGACACGGAGTATTTGTAAATCTGTACAATTCCGCAGGAAACACGATAGCGCTAATAAACGGAATTGTAGTTCTCAGTACCCTTAAACTTTCAGATGAGGGGATTTGGGAGCCCAAAGCAGAATTCGAAAGAGTGTTTAATATTTCGCGCAAAAACACAGAAACACGATAGAACAACCGCGTCTGATTTAAGGATGGTGAGAATAGATGAATGCTGAGAAGAGAATAAAAAACAACAACGATGGATTTAGAGCGGTAAACATAGCATTGCTAGTAGATTGTGGGCCGAGTGATGAGACTAGAAAGATCGCTTGTAAAAGTGATTCTTCCGCCTATACATATGCAGTTGAAGTAGATAAATGTCCTCGTGATGATACACGTGCGGCGGCATGTAAAGATTCATATAGCGCATACGAGTATGCGTTAGATGTTGATAAGTGCCCACGCGATGATACACGAAAAGCCGCTTGCATGGAGGGGATTACGGCATTAAAATATGCACTAGAAGTAGATAAATGCCCACGTGATGATACACGAAAAGGTGCTTGCAAATATTTCCTTTGTGCATATGATTATGCATTGAAAGTGGACAAATGCTCGCGTAATGATACTAGAAAGGCCGCTTGCAAAAACGCGGGTAGTGCATATTCATATGCGTTGTATGTTGACAAGCGTCCTTGTAATTCTACACGCAAGGCGGCGTGTATGAATGCAATGTACGCGTACCTTTATGCACGGGATGTAGATAAACGCCCACATGATGATACTAGAAAAGCCGCTTGCTTATGTCCGTCAGAGGCGTATAGTTACGCACTAAAAATAGATAAGTGCCCAAGGGATGATACTAGAGAGGCGGCCAGCAAAGATGATTATTATGCATCCAAATATGCCAGCGAAATAGATAATAATGAAAAAGATAGCCCGAGCCAGTGTGGATTGCTACGTGAAGAAGGTACTGGCAAGTCGGATGTGGGAAGACGAAAATGCGCAACCTAACCCACACATAGCACACGAGTAGGATAAGCGGAATAAAGACAATGTAGGTATAGGCAACAACTAGTTAGCCTAGAGGAGGAAAAGGGATGACAACTGAAAACGCAATAAAAATTGACGCTATAGTGAATTGCATTCTATCTGGAGCGCACTTTTGCGAGACTTCGCGCCTCGCAAGTGAGAAATGCGACAGCGACCAGATAGCCGAAGCATTCAAACGCGTGTGTGTACCGAGCCCAACAATGGAGTTCCACATCAGGGACGCGAAAGCTCTTCCGGAAGGGTACATGTTTGTACCTGACGACGGAAACGTGCCACTAAAGTCGGAGGTAGGTGCGCGGTTTCTTGACATCATAACGGAGATCATTATCGGAACTGGTCGCTGGTACAACCCGCAAGCCTACGCGAAATATGTTGAGAGCAGTGAGCTCTCACCAGAGGGGGATTAAAATGTCTAGAGAAAAAGGTATTGAAGGTGCTGAAATTAAGATCATCAAAAAAGGATCCACTGAAGAAGATGAGATTAAGATCGTTAAAAAAAGAGACACTGAAGAGGACGAGATTGCTTCCAGGGCATTAGAAATAGCTTTAAGTATAGATAAGGGCCCACGTGATGATACAAGGGCTGATGCATGTAAAAGCGCGTATTACGCCTATTACTATGCGTGGAGAGTAGATAAATGTCCGAGAGAAGATACACGACTGGCCGCTTGTACAAAGGCATTCACCGCATATGAGTATGCACGAGATGTTGACATGGGCCCTTCAGACATTACCAGGGAAGCCGCTTGTAAAGAGGCGGTTTCTGCATATTACTATGCGTTTGATGTGGATAAATGTCCTAGGGATGATACACGCTCTGCTGCAACTAATGATCCTTGGGCTTCATATTCCTATGCATATGAGATAGATAAATGTCCTAGGAATGACACACGGGAAGGGGCTAGTTATCATGGGTATTACAGGAATAAATATGCAAATTTAATAGATAAAATTCCAACTGAAGATACCGTTGAGTGTGAGTTAACTGTTACTGAAATTGCACACAATGCACTTCATCAAGCACTATTTGTGGATATGTGCCCTAATTCCAGAGGAGGAGCTAACAATGTTGACGAGCGATACAGAATATAAACGCACGCTTGGCACAATCAGAAATACGGAGAAGATGGTCGAAGATCAGATCGCCAAATTCCGGGCCGAAGGTGTTTCGGAAGCAGCAATTGAAATGTGCGTTGGCTTCACCCGCGGACTCCTGCGCGATATGCACAAAGAAGCAACAGAGTACAAGTCTTTAAAGGAGGGCCACATACCAACGTTCTCCGTTGATGAGCCAGGAATTTCTCTTGTGCGGCTGCGCATAGCCAGCGGAAAATCACAGAAGGATCTGGCAGATTTGCTGGGCGTAAGTGCTGCCCAGGTGAGCAGGGACGAGCGGCGGGAATATTATAACGTATCATGGCATCGGGTCGTGGAGATAGTCCGCCTTCTCGGCTACCACGTCGAAGTTAAGGTGTCAACGAATGCGCGGAAATTTGAGCGTGACAGGAAGTAGGGAATGAAATGGCGCTAACTGCATACCAAGTGGCGAACCAGTTTATCGCCTGTGCAGTGCGCGACGGCGAAACGCTGACGCACAGCGCAAGCGCGCAGAGAAATTTATTCAGGATGGGAATGAGCGTGTAAAATGGCTGGCAGCAACGTTAGGAGTTATGGGCCTACCTAAAACAGAGATTGAAACCAGACTCACTCAGTAGATGAAAAAAGCACCCGCATGGGTGCTTTTTTCATTCAAACATATCTAGTGTCAAATTCTCTTTTCTACTTTTCTTCTTTTTCACAATCTCTTTTGGCTTACTTCCCTGGTGCTTGGAAAGCCATGTTCGATGATCAGTGTCTTTGTATCTAGAATAAGGAAAACCTTCAATATTGGAAATTGATTCACCATTGGAATGCTTTAAAATTAACTTTCCAATTGCTTCACCAAGTCCAGTCGGCACAGCATTTCCAATTTGCTTATATTGATCAACCAAAGAACCACAAATTATCCAATCATCAGGAAATTGTTGCACTCTCTTATATTCTTGAATACTGAGTGGTCTGTTTTCAACAGGATGGGCTAAGTCAGTTGCTGGCATAGCTGGATGTGTCACCAAGGTAGGAGAAGGCTTATCCCAAGCAAGTCTTCTCAAAAAACCTGTCTTACCACCACCTGCATAAAACGATTTTCCAAGAGCTTCTTTTTGCAAATCTAGTGGTAGATTCTTCCAGTACTCACCCGGACCGAGCATCCGATAGTACTTCAAGCGATCTTCTGGAAAATTCAAATGTTGATGCTGAACATCCTCTAACCCAGATACGGCATTTTTGAAAGTGTTCCACTTTGGCAAACCAAAACTAGGGTCATTGCTATGAGTTGGCTCCAGATATGGTAATTCTTCACCCCCCTTATGACAAATTAAGACTACTCGTTCCCTAACTTGTGGCGATCCAAAGTTTGCAGAGTTGTAGAGATTAAAGGAAACACCATATCCTGCTTCTTTTAATCTATTCACAATCAAAAGAAGTGCTCCACCGGGTCGCTCATCAGATTGAAGAGGATTCTCTTCATCCCTTTCAGAATGAGGTCGATGTGATAACGGAGCAGATAGAAGACCACGAACATTTTCTAATACAGCATATCGTGGCTGTAGTTCTTCAATCAGTTCTAGGTAGCGAATTAAAGCACCACCTCGTTGATCATTAAAACCTCTTCTTGCACCAGCAGTGCTAAAGGCTTGGCATGGAGGCCCGCCAACGATTAGATCAATCTCTTCTACTGGTGAAAGCCCTGCCGCTTCTCTTATTTGCTCTGGTGTGTAATTCCAAACATCACCAAGCAGTGCAATTTCGGGTTTATTTGCAACAATAGTCTTTCTACATGCTTTATCAAACTCGCATGTTGATAGAACCTCAATTCCTGATTTTTCCAACCCTATATCAAGACCCATAGCACCAGAAAAAAAACTCAGTGCAATAAATTTTGGTTTTTTCTTAGATGTATTTTTACGATCTAGCGGGTTAACATGGTTTTGAGGAACTGCCAAGTATTGAAGCAAGCTTTCACGATCAACAGGAGAAACAGAGACCCTTTCAGTCGGTTCCAACATAGCGTAAACTGTCCTTATTCGCCCTACAAGTAATTTGCAAATGGAATGACATTTTCACTGTCCCATTAATTATAGACACATAGGGTTTAGCACTACGTCAGCGAGCATAAACAACGCAGCATGATAATCAATTAAATTCCGTATGTAATAATGTTGTTGGTCGAGGAGGAAATCTGGTGACAATACAGAGTTATTATGACAAAGCGCCGATTGTCGAGGCCATTATAGACCTGCGGATATCCACCGATGTTGAGCAAGATTCATTGGCGGCTCTTAACAGCCTGGCGAAGATATTGGAGTCCGAATTTGCACTGCAGGCTGTCATCCACCAGCAAAATTTCTCTATACATGTCGAACCGACCGCAACGAGACATGAGTCCTCACATAAACTAGAGGGATATCGATTTTTCAGCAGTTCGAAGCTAAACTTGATGACAGTAGGACTCACGGGCTTCACGTACAGCAGGGTGCGACCCTACAACGGCTGGGAAAACTTCCGGACAGAAGCTCGTCAGCAGTGGGATCGGTACAGGGACATTCTGAAACCTGCCAAGATAACACGAACCGCCGTGCGCTATATTAATCGAATCGACGTACCGATTTCGGATCGCGTCGAAGACTATTTGCGAATTTTTGCGCAGCTGCCTCCTGATTTCCCGCAAGGAAACCCGGACGGAAGCTTCCTCCAATTACAGATTCCTCAACGCGATATCGAAAGCATGCTGGTGGTCAATCAGGCGTGGCATATCCCCGAAACCGCTGGGGCTCGTGAGGTGATTCTCGATTTCGACCTGGTTTGCCAGCTGCCATACGACATCCAACAGGAAGATGAGGTGTGGGTGCAATTGGAGAAGATGAGTGAACGGAAAAACCACGTGTTCGAGGCGTGCATCACTCAAAAAACGAGGGAGGCTATACTGTGACCGCCATTTCACCAACCCGCGTGCAAACCTCTAGTTACCAACCTGTTCGCATCGTCCATCCTGATCGCATTGCCCAACCTGACAGGTTTACACCAGGCGATGCACTGACGCCTAGTCAGGGTTTGGACAACCGGCTTTATGCCCTGAGTGTAAACCCCGACACGGAAAGAATGTTGACACCTGCACTCGAGGCGCTGGACTCACTTTCGACAAAAAGAGAGAACTGGAACGGTACCCATGTTGCAGCACCCAGTTTGGCATGTCTGAAAAGGGCCGATCAGTTTCTCCACAACTCATGCAAGCTGGTGATCGACCGATACCTGCGATGGGAAAATCCTCACATAACGGCAGATGAAGCGGGAAATACCGTGCTTGAGTGGTGGGGGCAAAACGCGGCAAAGCTCACCATCTATGTGACGCCCGATCGCGAAGAATTCATTCGCGTTTGGGGCGCAAATACAGATACCGAAATGGAAGATGGCGCATTCAGCAGCGATGCAGACTTTCTTAATGTTTGGAAATGGCTGCTGGGTGTAGACGAGGAGTGATATCTGATCCACGGTGCGACACTATTAACGATAACGAAATACTCTACCGGAGTATTCGTCTTATCCCGGAGAATTTCTCGATTGTGTGATGAAACTACAGCAACTAGGAGGGTTTTGAATGGAGAGTCTTGATATTACTAAGTGTTTGTACATAGTAAGCATTTCGAAAGTTTCTTTATCTTCAGGTTTTAGTGTGATATTCAAACTGGGCTGGAAACCCTTTCCAAAACCAAATAAGTCCGCGGAGGTTGGACGCCAAGTAATAACCTCTATCTTAGCTGAGTATGAAGAATTCCTTACAGTTTGTGAGTGTGAGGATAATACTACTGAGTGCTCCTGCATCATCTCTTCGGAAGCTCAGTTAATACACTACCTCAGCCTTCTTACCAGGGTAGACAGAGAGGTACTGGATACTTTAGCAACGATGAAATACTTAGGCCAAAATATAGAATCTTGTGTTGACCAGTATGCTATAGATGCGTATAAAAAGTTTACATAGAAAAACTTGAAATTGTTGAAACTATTTCAAAACATGTGGCGTAAATTTGAATAGTACTAGATTGGAGAATTCAAATGGAGCCTGTGATTTTAAATAGCACCAAGTCGAGAGAAAGTGGGAGTGCTGGGCTGATGAGGGAACCATGGTTTCAGCTTCCAACCAGAACTTCCACACTTTACCAAGGTGATGCTCTTAAATTATTATCGGAATGTGAATCTGAATCTATAGATCTAATATTTGCAGATCCCCCCTATTTTTTATCATCTGGTGGGCTTACATGCCAGGGAGGTAAATCTGTATCAGTTAATAAAGGTGAGTGGGACAGTTCTCGTACTATTTCTGAGGTGCATGATTTTAATCTTCGATGGTTGGCGCAGTGTCAAAGAGTATTAAAACCTAATGGAACTATCTTTGTTAGTGGCACTAGCCATAATATTTATAGTGTGGGGTTTGCGCTCCAGACACTTGGTTTCAAAATACTGAATGATATTGCCTGGTTTAAGATTAATCCACCACCTAATCTTTCATGTAGGTATTTTACTCACTCTACAGAGACTTTAATTTGGGCGGCCAAGTCTAAGAGTTCTAAGCATGTTTTCAACTATGATGTTATGCGGGAAATGCCCGATCCAGCTGTTGGTAAACAGATGCTAAGTTTATGGAGAATTAAGCCGCCATCAACGAGAGAGAAGAGGTTTGGCAAGCACCCAACACAGAAGCCAGAGGAGTTGCTCAGTCGAATTATCTTGGCCGCATCCAATTATGGAGACACAATTTTAGACCCTTTTACTGGAGGGGGTACTACAGCGATTGCGGCTCTAACTCATGGCCGTAAATTTATAGGGTTCGAACTTGAATCGGACTACTTAAATATTGCCGTGAAAAGAATAACCGATCTCTCAAACGTCTTAGCTACTCAGACTTGTGGGGACTTAAAATAAAAGGAGATATTGAGATGAATGACAAACAGGTTGCCAAAGCCATAAAATATAATATTGACATATTTTACACGGTTAAGCAATTCAAATCAGTTAAGGATAGTATTAACAGTATATTCAGAGACCTTGAATATGAGTTTGGGAATGGGGATCGACAAACCATAGCAGATATGTGCTCAACTGAGGAAGAGTCAGCAGAAAGGGAATTCAATGAGTTTATGGACAAGGTGGAAAAGATACTCGACACATTGCTTCAAGAGGCATGTTCAGGGAGGTTAGACGAAAATGAATGATGAGATATTAGTTTCACCTATTGAAGATACAGAGTTCCATATTGTTGATGAGCATACTGCGTCGTGGTATGTAGGCAAAATTACCATGATGAGACAAGAGATTGAAATGGTTAAATCTCAAGCAGCCAGACGAATAGCTTCTATAGAGAGCAATATTAAGGGTATGGAGTTCAGGTTTGGTAAGGAGTTGGAACAATGGGCTTCTATGGAGAGCGCCAAGAGGGGGAAGAAGACTTTACGTCTGGTAGATGGTACCGTACGAATTGTTGGAAGGCCGCTCAATCCTAAGGCTAAAGTGTCAGATCTGACAAAAGTACCATTCAAAGATGAGTTCGAGGTAGTAGCTTATGATATTGATGGTATTGAAAGACATGCGACTTCAATGATAAAGTTAGTAGCCAATAAAGAGACTGGTGAACTGGTTCCAACATTAAACGTTCCTGGGTTCACTGTAATACCTGCAACGACAGTAGTTACTATTGTTAATGAAAAAGCGGACAAAACTAAAGATGGTGGTGAATAGCCCACTGGCTTACTATTATCCTAAGTTTCATGAGGTAGAAGCAAAGCAATGGTTGGGGGCCCTCATAAATAAAAATATGCCGATATTTCTCAGAAATATCGGCATATTTGAATTATATACCGATGATATCGGCATGTTACACTATGATTTTAAGTATTCTAAAAACTTACTTCCTAGGAATGATGTGTAATCTGGTGGTATCGCCTGAGAGAGTTCTTTACCATTCATCCACTTTATCCCCATAACTTGTCGCCTAGCTTCCATTCCAAAAAACTTGACTCCATCTCGTTTACTAGAACCCCCACTGTGTCCATAGACTCCTACAGTACTTTCATTATTATGGTTGCATCTCATTCCAGACATATCAACTGGAAATGAGCATTCAAACAACCTGTGTCTCCTTAATTGGTTGCCTTCAGGCGTGCATCTCTTTGGAAACATACTTCCGCATAGCACTATTGGATTTATGAGGGGAGCCCCTGGAACATTTTCAATAATGTAAGGTTTTCCAATCTCAATTAGCAGATTACGGACAGGGGCAATTAAGTCGGGGTACTGTTCCGCCTTGTATGTGCCTATACTTTTACATACACTGTACCTCTGACATGGAGGTGAAGCATGTATAAGATCAAACTTATGGCCATGTTCACGCAAATACTTTAGTGCATCTTCCTGGTGGAAGTCAAAAAGATATCTAGGTTGAGGCATTATATCAACACCTACAACATGGAAACCTGATCGATCATAGCCCGCACTTGCTCCTCCAGCACCACAGAAAAGATCCAGAAGAATCAAAGTGTACCTCCTAGTTGTAATTCTCAGTATAATTTACGAATACCAATGAAAGATAGTTGGAACTTATTTGTAAACTAGTTCGTTTACTGTATAGTATATTTAAATCTGCGAGAATGGATAATACCAAATATGGATCTTCCTTTGGAATCCCGGACTATAGTAGCGTTATCCGGTGGAAAAGCTAGTGCTTACGTTGCCGATTACGCAGTCAGAAATTATCAAAACGTTATTTTATACTTTAATGATACATTGTGGGAACACAAAGATCTTTATAGGTTTCTAGATGACCTGTCTAAATACTTGAACACTGAGATCCTGAGGGACAGCGATGGTAGGGATGTAGCTCAAGTGTGTAGAGACAATAAGATGTTAGCCAATAACAGAGTGCCATTCTGTAGCCGCATACTTAAGGCTGAGCGTTTACAATCATTTGCCCAGCACGGAGACAGTATTCTGTTTGGAATAGGCCCTGAGGAGAAGCATCGGGCGGATAGAATACTTGGCGTATATCAGAGGCTTTTTGTTAAGACTGGCAAAGCTGTACGTGTGGGGTTTCCCCTGATAAAAAACAATGTTAGCTCTGCGGATGTAGATGAATGGCTTCGGAGTACTGGAATTAAGGAGCCTGAGATGTACAGGCTTGGATTTACACACAACAACTGTAGCGGTGGATGTGTTCGACAAGGATTAAAGCAGTGGATGCACTTACTAGACACTCTTCCAGACGTGTATGAGGAACGAGCAGCACTGGAGCGTGAAATGAGTGCTAAACTTGGTAAGAGGGTCACTTTTGCAAAGAACGTGTCTCTTGATGAACTACGTGAAAGGGTTAAGAGCAAATCTAAGATTGATCTTACTGATGATGTCGAGGTAACAGACTGCATAGGTATTTGTCAAAGCTTGGCATAGGAGATATTTAAAATGACAACTAGATCAAAGATAGGTGCGTGTTTAGCATTTGTAGTAGTCTTAGCTCTTGTGGGTTGTAGTTTTAGTATTAGAATATTAGCGCACTTAGTTAGCAAACCTAATGATAAGGTAGTTAGACCTACTAGTAATACTACTACTACACTTCCTAAAATAGACAGATTAAAAACCTGGCACCCAACCCTACATCAACTTACTTCCGCTTATCTAGATAGACAGCATGACGTTAATGTTATTGAGGATAGGATGACTTCAGATCTAATTAACATTAAACAGGCTGATACTATAGGTAAGCAGCTATATTGGGAACACAAGTACCAGATGGATAAAGTTGACGATGACAAGGCATCAGATAGACTGTTAAGAGCCGGTAGTAGGTGGGACTCATATGAACCAGTTGGAGGGAATAACTAATGTACAATTTTCTTTTAATATCAATTGTACTTGTTGGAATTATTAAAAGTCTACGCATTGTGATATTTAAAAAGGGGGAAGACATAGTCAGTCTCCCCCCTAAGATACTCAAATAATGCTTACAACTGAATTTATGTCCCTTGTAAATGGGGAGTACATATCTGCAATATTCCGAACTAGTACAAGTTGCACTATTAAGGCTGGATATGCTAAAATTGAAAACTCAAAACTTTATCTGAATGGGATTGAAACTATGGATTTGAGTAATGTGGACACAGTTTTAGTAGGATCACGCAATTTTATTAACCTATTGACAGGCAGAAGGTTTTTCGCCTCAGTTCTCATACACGAAATCACGAGGTGAGTTGAAGTGTCGATCTTGGAAGAGGCTCTGGCAATATGCATAGGTCATATCACCGATCAAAACTATCCCAAGAATATTGACTTTAAGAAATGTGCATACGCATTTTATTCAGATGGCCCTGAGTCTTTTGTGCACATTGAGGTTGGTGAATTGACTTTTGAAAAGATACTGAATGTGGATGGGAGTGCATGGGAAGTGAATATGGAATCTGATAGATTGAATACGTCTTTGATACTGGATAGAGATACAGTATTCATATGTAGTGAAGACCATCTATCTATCATGAATGAGACTGAAACCTTAGTAGTTCTTCCTAAACAGAAGAAATTTAACGTCACTATTACCTGGAGGGATTTATTACATGAATGACTTGAAACTTCAATTACGGAACGAGGATAAAATTGGACATAAGTGCATGGGTAGGATTTTTAGAGGAACCTTATTTCTTAACAGGGCATCTGTTGAAGCTCTGAAAGCCGAGTTTGGGGAATTAAAGTTCGTGGACTTATACTGCGACGACGATTTGAAACGTATAGCCCTCAAGCCTGGCAGTACCACATCCAAGGCAGAACTTAAACCACATAGTTCTGGAAGGCTTTATTTCTCCCTGAGAGGGTTTGATAAGCTTTATGGAGTTGGCCCTCGAAAATACAAGATGACAGAACCTGGGGTATTTGAACTTATAGAGGGAAGTTAACATGAAAAAATTGGTAGCGAATATAGCCCTTTTGGTATTAGGGTATTATGTACATGCACTGAGTCCATTAGTTTGGATAATCCTGTCGTGCGAGTATATATGGTATACGTTTACTGATGACTCAACACCAGATTCAGGTGGATGGTATAGTATAGCTGACCAAGTTACGTTCGGAATCAAGAGGGCAGAGAATAACCCGCAGTTCTCCAGATGGGGAGGTGGGTACGGATCTCCTCAGCACTTGGGGCCCTTCGACAAATCGTAGAAATTACACTAAGCTAAGCCGTAAAAGGGCTTAGCTTAGTACCAACATTGTTATGGACACTGAGGATAGTCTCACAAGCCCAGACGCATCTACCAAATTGAAGTTCCCGACCACATAATAGACTCCAGCCCCATTGAGCACCCTTGTATCCAGAGTAGGGTAGCCTCTTACAAGTGTAGAAGGTAAAGAGTCGTACCCGGTCATTGCAGCCGCTGGTAGTATTAGGTTAGATGCTGAATCATAAACTGCGAACAAAGGAGTTCCATCTATAGAGAATGGTATTCCTAGAGGTGAACTCAGCGTGAAGAATACACTAAGAACATCCCCCCACCTCCCACGCTGAACTGAGTCATATGAACTTAAACTAGGTACAGTGAAAGGGGTTATTGTAATTGCTGAATACCCAAATGATACGGTGATCATCTCAGAACATACAAATACTTGAGTAGTAAAGGTCATTCCAGTTTGGAAATATTTGTTAGAGAAGTAATATTTAGAGAAATAACCTCCAGTATTGTAAATAGCTGAAGAGGTGGGTGCAATATTTACAATTGCACCCATAAAGTACTTTGGAGAGAAATATTGAGTCGGAAAGTATTTAGTAGGTGAATACATTATGGTGTCAGGGTTAGAGAAGTTCTATCACCACTACTGTCAACAGTAGCCACTATCCTGGTGGTAGCTGGGTTATTTGCTGCAGAAATGGTTATAGTAGAACCACTTGCCCCACTTACTTGACCTGCTAATGCCGCAACTATTAGCCTGATTGACTGTTCAAAGGTCAGGCCAGTTTCAACCACGAATCCTTGGATAGCAGTAACTATATTAGTAATATCTGTGGAGCTTACAAAGTCTGTAGGAAGGTTGGATACTGTCACATCTCCACTAGCGTTCGTTGCTAGTTTATTAGCTGGTGTAACTAAGATAGCAGAAGCTATATTAGTAATATCTGTAGAGCTTACAAAGTCTGTGGGTATAGTACTGACTTTTGTTTCAATATTTGTCAAATCACTCAAACCTAATGCAATGGCATCATTGGGATTATATGCCACTATTTGATGTTCAACATTAACCTCATAAGTTATATACGCGGTATTTATTGAAGGGGGATTTGCTCCAGCTGTACTAACAACAGTCACTAGAAAATTTGTGCCAAATAATGTATTAGTAGTGTACCCTTGTTGCTGTAAATAATATGGCCCCCCACTAGTAGTCCCTACATAGACATTATATCCAGTAGCATTTGGTACAGTTGTAGGTGACGTAACTGTTATGCTATTAGTTGAACCTGCACCCGTAGTTACAGTAGATTGCGGTGATATTAATGTCTCCCCGGAACCTGTTGTAATAGTATAAACGACATAATACGCGGTCGTCGCCGGAAGGCTGCCTCCGGCTGTGGCCGTGGTTAATGTAGGAGAAACTGTTGGTGATGTAAGTTGAGCTCTAGACCTTAGCATGAAAGCCCCTAGAGAGTCTGAGTCTACTGAGGATAGGGATAGAGCATAGAGACCAGGATAGTTTGTACTATCCACTTCAGTAACAGAGCCTGTTGGAATCACTGCAGAGGCTCCTGCTTTACTTATATAGATCGGCCATGTGGCACTACCCGAAGTCACTTGCGATGCTAGACCAGTTACTCCACTTTGACCATCCACACTCGAGATCATTCTAAAAGGTATCAAAGTTCCTGAAGAGTTTTGAAGAATATTCACCTATGTCTCCTACTGTAGTGTCACCTGCTGTGCAGGGAAATTGGGAAGAAAAGTTCCAAGAGTATCCTGAAGAAGGCCACCGGTCTTAGAAATTGTTACATGTGCACTCGATGGCACAGGTTTGGCGAGGTGGAGTATAAGAGTAGACCTCTCACCTCCAGATGTTGCGCCTTGAACCGCACCTGCCGTAGATGGCCATGAAGTTACCTCTGATAGCGTTGCGAGATGGTTAATGATGCTCGCTCCTCGAATGGGCCAAGGTTTACCATTCACCATTACGGTGCATCCAGTTGTAGTCACACCGCCTGCGAATTGAAGGTTCGCACCTAGGTAGCCCATGTCAACCGTTAGTGTAGTTCTGTCTTTCGCTAGAGAACAGATGTAAAATGGTTGAAGATGAAGGTCACATACATAAACATCACCGTAAATTTCTAAATAATGGAATAGAAATTGAATCTGTAAAACATTATTGTTTTCCCAGTTGTTCACGTGCATATAAATATCTTCACGTGTCCATGGCCAATTGTTTGGCGCACCTGGGGACTGTGCAGCCCCTCCATATGGATCTTGAGGGCCCGCCCCAGAAATCGCGAATGCATACGGAGACCCGGGGCCATTTCCGCCGTTCCCAGCCGTATCTATTGAAGTTCCTGTATAGTACATATCTAAACCTGCTCCGTATGGTTGACCAGAAGGTGCTAGGTTTCCGACATTAACTCCCTTTGAGTAAAACCAAATATGAACCCAAGGGCCCGGTAACCACATGGGCTCCGTGGGAGAATGTGTGGTTACGTCCCCTTGAATTCCTGTTAAGTTTTCAGTAATGCCGACCCCCGGAACTGGCACAGTAAATGCAGTTGAAAATATGGGAACTTGGACACCATTCACTAATGATGTTATAGTCAGATTTGTCCCTATCGCCGTTGCCGATGAAACTTGCCTAGAATATGCCCCGGATGTATATTTAATATAGAAATAGTAATCTACGGCCCCAGTTGATGCAGGCGGGGATGTAACCGTTAAAGAAGAAGTGCTTCCGGTGGTAGTCAACGTTCCTCCACCTCCTGGCAACGTCTCACCTTGTGCATTGGTATACGTAAACTCATAACTCCACGTCCCTGCAGGTATAGTTCCTCCAGTTGAGTTAACTGTTGGTGCAGTCACGGTTGAGGGGGGTGCGATTGATGTTGGTTCTACCCTGTGCAACTGCAAAGCTCGAACCTGTTGCCCAAATGGCCCCGTCATAATCGGAAACAGTACATCATCGTTGCTATCACTGTCCAAGTTCCCTGGTGGAACAGTCCAGTAAAGCGGGTAGGTGTTTGTTGTGAGGGCATACCCAAATTTTCTATTTTGCAAGCTCTTCGTTGATGGAGAATAGGATGGATCGTTGGCCACCAATTCTTGCACACTTAGCGATGAAACATAAATTTGTGCCGTGGAGAATTGGTAAGGTAATGTCATTTGAACTGAACACAACCCATTATTGAGGTTGTTGTTAATAGGAGGAGCTAAATTAGTTTCAAATTGCCAATCTGGCTGTGATGAACCTGCCTGCCATTCGCGCATAAAGATGGCGTTTCCCCATACCATCATTTGAACATAAAAATAGGAAGTGTTAACATTCCCCTGGGCGATAACGCCTGACCCAAAGCCCGATCCCTTCGTATCTTTACCCTGGAAATTTGATGTTGTAGAGGATTGCCAACTGAGAAATCCTTCACCTCTTAGAATCCCAAGATAATTGGGGCTTCCTTGTAAATGTGGCCCGTAGTACATATATCCCGCCGATGATGTGTCTCGAAATTCAACAGTCTCTATAAAATTATAAATATTAGAAGCAGATGTTTGGATTATGGCATTATTGCTGGATGCCTCGATACACGGCGTTCCACCATCCGTTGTGTAAAGCCAACCGCTTCCTGTGAAACCCGCCGTAACGTCTGCTGTGCTTAGACCTCCGCCTGTTGCGCCTGAACTGTTGCTGAAATTAGTACTCCATGTTCTTCCGATGTGATAAGTAGATGGAGAAGGATATCTTCCCGTGACTGTAGGAAGTTGTGCACTCACTATATTTGTAGCTTTAATAAAAAAAATTATTAATGCTAATATAGATAAACGTTTCAAAAATACCTCCATAAAACCCCCGAATGCCATTGCGGTTTTGATATCCATACCACAACATTATAATATTAATTATAACACTACTTACGTTTAAAGCCTTACTTTCGGGGTGTATTGTTAAGGTATCTCCACTTCCAGTAAGCCCATTTACGTGAAGAAATCCCTAGGTCTTTTCTTTCCAAATCTCCTTTTAGAACCTTTTCAATATTGTTTCTATTAAATTGAACTTGCTTTTTGAATTGCGGGTATTTGTTTCGCCACCTATTTACTGTCTCATGTGTTACACATAAAAACATAGCGGCCTCGAAATCATTTAAGTGTGTCAGGCTTTTCAATAGTCTGGCTCGAACCCTGTGCGCTCTTATAATCCTATTAGTGTGCATGGTGAGCATGTATTTATACTGACTGAAAGCCCTGTAAACAAGCTTTGGAGGAATTTCATATTTCCTAGCCAAAGAGGAGAAATTGGAGTCGCATTCTAAATACTCTGTAAAGAACCTTTTACAACTATCGGAGTGTGATAAAATTTCGTCTAATGGGCTCTCTTGGAGTAATGGGTATTCAGGCTCATAATACCCCTCTTTCACATCCAAGCCTCTAACAAGTCGTCTACTTCGTAGGTACCTGAGAGCCCCATAATGAGAATTAGTCACTATCCAGGTATGAACTGAAGCCTTTTTGTCGTCCGAGTATTTCCCTAATGACTTATAGATTTCCAAACGTATGTGTTGGTCCATCTCCTCGTACTCCCAGGGAAACACATACCTTTTGTATAAAGATTTTGAGATTCTTACAGAAGACTCTATACTCTCACGATTAAGTTCATACAACTCATTCTGGGTGTGCATATACCTACTCGTTAATAAAACAGCATGGCGTAGTTACAAAAAGAAATTCTTTAATCTCTGCTTCTTTACGTGGGTTCTTGTATTCCCTGATCGTAGTCCGTAGCTGATATTTACATTCTAAACTGTTCCAGGGTTATCATAGTTCTCTTCTCAAGTTTGGTATTAAACTATAAGCTCTAGGGTTTACTAATAACTGCTCAACTGGGGGGACTTCCGCCCGAAATTCTAAAGTAGCGAGAGATGATACCAGATTTCGCTCAAGTTTAGGCCACCCTAAGGACTCGTACTCGTCTGTGTTATATCCATTTATAAACACATATCCCTTAAGATTTCGAACAATATCGACTAGATCCACATGGTGTGAGTCTGGAGATTCCGTGCAGTACAGCCTGGTTTGAGTTCGTTTTGATAAAGAATAAGGAGGGTCTAAATAAAACAGAGTGTCCGGGGTATCCCACGCTTTCAGAACTTCCAGAGCATTCTTGTTCTCAATATATGCACCCATAAGTCTGTGGTGAGCCTCCATCAGCCTTGACTTCTGCTCTATAACAACTTTGGCTCGACTTACTGAGGGTCCACAACACCAGGTATGGTTGTCTTTCAGTCTAGCCCCATACCCCTGAGTAACACGTACGTAAAATGCCCAAGCTTTCAGGACTGGAGACGTCTCCTTATCCAGAATTGAAGAAGATTCCTTGTAGAGGTCCCTACAGTATGGAGTGAACTCTATCAAATCTAATAGTTCTGAAACCAGCTCCTTGTTACGCAATACTGAGTAGAAATTATAGACATCCTTGTCCAGGTCATTCAGTACCTCAACCCTTACTGGACTTTTATGAAAGAACACACTTCCAGCACCAAAATACGGCTCAACATAAACTGTATGTGGTGGGAATAAACTACAAATCCTTTTACAAACTCTGCTCTTTCCGCCTACCCAGTTGAATAAAGATTTCATACTTGATTATACACTAAGTACAAAAAAAGTACGGGGCTAGGTTCGAGCTAGCCCCGTACTATTGAGGAGAATTGAAATGAATGTCGCCATACGCCAACACTTAATTAGACGAGGAATGCCCTCAATAAGTTCAAAAGATCTTCAGGAGGTTGAGAAATATATGGTAAATCTAAAGTTTTTACAATATTATTATCTTTAGTGTAAGTCAAATATGCAGTGTGCATATTAACAAAATTTATTGTAAGGGACTCATATGCCTTGAACCATTTCAGTGACACTATAAATGCATCACTCCAGACCTGGGGGGTTGGTATGTTTTCTAATTCTTGGATGCACTGTAAAAAATAAGTTACCTCAGCGTACATTCTGAAGTCTATTTTCCTCGTGTCATACAAGCTCTTTACATATGGAAGTAATTCAGTCATGGTTCCCGCGAAAATTTTAAGTTTGTTACGTACTCTAGATATTGTTTAAACTCCTCAACTAGAATAAGATCATTGTTAAGCATATCACAATGCTCAATCAGTTGCAACATTACTATATCGAATGAAATACGTTGACTTTCGTCGTCATTACCCGGTTGGCTGGCGTACAACACTTCAATTATTCCCTATTGATTTGATTTCTAAGTGCTGTCCTTTGGACAACTCTACTATTATCGCCCCCTCTTGACCATATTTTAAAGATTTAATTGGTACATTTGACAACATACTACATAAATCATCCTTACAATCTTCAAGCCCTGAAGCTTCATTTAAGAATCTCCAGATGAGCATGAAATTTTGGATATGACCGATTTTAGGATCTCCTCTATACGAAAGTGCCACAGGTTCGACGTCTCCTCTCCCTGACAAAGTTTGTATTTGCATATGAAAGTGCACCTCAATTTAGTGTATGGATTTACAGGTCTGTAAATCTCTGGAAAGAATACGAAGAAGCAACTATGTTTGTCCCCATTCTCATCCACCCCATCGGATTCTATTAAAAACCCACCACAAAGTTCTCTGTAGTATTTACAAACATAGTAAGACATGTATTTGTGGTTGTGCGGCTCTGGATTAGCCTTCCACAAAGCTTCACTGATCTTCGTAAATAATGATTTGTACTGGTCCAACCATCACATCCCCTTTGGAGTCTATTGTGTTGATGTAGAGCCCTTTGCCTATAGTGGCCGCACCTCCCAATATATTATACGACAGTAAGTTAGTTGAGCTTGCATAATCAATTAAAGACACAGGTTGCACATTATTAGACTCTCCTATGATGGTGTCATTAGTCATCGCTAGGATCTGAACTGGAGGGGGTGGTGGAGGATTTGAAGTATTATAATACGATGGGATGAATGTGGCCGCCCCTGAAACCTGTTCAGCAGTAGCATTTATTTCGAGAGTTGGTATAGGTAAGAATACCCCAGTTAAGATAGGAGTACTATAGATAGTGGAACTCGTAGAGCCTGTCACAGATCCTTTTGAAGTGGCAGTTATTGGGAAGTCAATGATAGAGCTCGTGTAAGTTTCACTTGTAGAGATTGGGGTAGCTGACAACGAGAATGATCTTAAATTGCTCATTGAAACTATGAGCGTTGGTACACTAATAGCATTTAAGACGTAGGTGCTCGCCGCCTGGTCTCTTACTACCCTAGTAGTGTATTTAGCCGGTACTATCCCTACTACCGAATCTACAATGTTTAGTATTAGGGACATAGACTGGGTTTTAGAATTCGAAGCGCTATCATTGACACCAAAAGTCACTTTTGGAACTGACGTGACTGATGTACCAATTAACACTTCTAAGCACGCAAATATCTTCTGTGCGCTACCAGTGTTTGCAGCTTCATTGGCGCTGATATAGTCCGCGTTGACAGAGAGCCCAGACGCATTCCCGTAATTATAATAGGCTTCCACAGCTTCCGAAATCACAGCACTCGCAGTTGCCGTAGAAAGTGAACTGGTCGCAATATCCTCTACTGCTACAAACATATTGTTCACGTCAGAGCTTTGATACGATATTAAAGAATGACTGGTTGCTACAAACGACTCTACAAGTATCTTGATTAAAGGCGGAGAGAACCCTTCCAAGATTGTATGTTTTTCAATAATATAAGCTGTGATTAAAGATTTAGATAGCGGTGACAAGGCTGTGATGGTCTCTGATACTTTAGGCAGTGTATTAAAATTGAGTTTATTTACCCCTGTTCCAATATCCAAAACAACTTGTGGGTAGAGTTCCATTAGAAGTACAGAAGCTGCAGATCCCTGAGTTACTATCAACTTAGTATTAGCCTGTGTAGATACTTCCATTGAAGAAAAATCAGCAGATGCGCTATCAATTGCGGCTGAGGGTATTACAGCAAAAGTTGCAGCTGAACTGCTTGAATCAGAAACAATCACAGGTGCAACTACACTATTCGTAAATTCCGGGCTGAAAATTGTATCAAGAACCTCAGGTGTGTATACATAGACTAGGGAGGTGTAGCTGAACTCAGCTTGATTAACAACTCCTACCATAGTGGATATCACTTCTACTATTTCCTGTAACTCATAGGTTATAGAAGCGATTCCGGTAGGCTCACCGAAATTAAACGCAGCCGCTAAAGTGTCTGATGTTGCAGGAGTGTTTGTAAAGCTTATCTCTGAATGGAATGTAATGTCAGTTAAACTTAAAGAAGAGGCGGTTAAGTACGGTACATAACCCCCATTTGCTGAATCTGTAAGCGTATATACGGTCGTAGTTGGATAATACCCAGCAGGCCCAGATGAATCGCTTACATATGCTTCTGTTACATTTATATGACTGGGCGATGTTGAGGTTGGGTTGTTATCTGCTACCGCAATGGAAAAGTATTCGGCGTAGATCGGGCTCTGGAAGGTAAATGTAACCCAGCCACCTTCAAAAACGCCATTGTGAGAGATGCTAGAGGGGAAGGAGATGAACTGTAATACGCAGGGGAACCATGTGGAATTATCCGTAGAGTATTTAACTGAGTATTCTAAGGTGTTGGCCCACTCCACATAAATAGAAGCTGAAGTGATAGCTAGGGCGGATGACCCCAAATCTATTTCAACAGTTATCCCTGATACTGTCAGAGATCCTAAAGGATTTTGAATATGGTACCCAGTAGTAGTACTCTGGTCATTGAGCTCAGTAGTTACTGTATAGGCATTAGGGCCAGGGTAGGACAGAGAGTAGTAATATGTCGAAGTCATTAACGTAGTACCATAAAAATTGAAGGGTTTCTACACGAAACCCCTCAATCTAATATAAACACTCAGACTACTTAACTAACTCAACTGGAACTGGTATTGCTGGGATATAGTAGCATTACCCTTAGTTAGTGGGGAGGGAAACCAAGCTATTACAGCAAGACACACGTAGCTAGTTGGAGGGGTAGTGTAAGCGCTAGTAGATGCACCCCCATTCAAAGCTGTGCCTCCCGAGGTGACTGCCCCAATAAAACTCTGGTTCCAAGTGAATGTGGCATCATTAGGGCCATAAGTAGCCTGCCATGTAGCAGTAGCTGTACTTCCAGAATACCCTAAAGTTGGGTAGGTAATAGGAGATGAGTTGGCAGAACTATCCATGCCCTTGTACGCCACAGTTGATCCGGAATTGAGAACATTATTAGCGTAATTACCAAGACGGATTATATACGATCCAGTTGATACAGTCGTTGACAATCCATTTGCTAGTGTTATAGATGTGCCTGAAATAGCACTAATAGTAGCCGTGGCTGTAATAGACCCCAATGTCTGTGCCGTAGTGCTATTTGTAAAGAGGATTACATCACCTACTGTAAACCCCGTTGCTGAGGTAAATGTAACTGCAGTAGATCCAGCTGTGACTGATCCAGCGTTGGCTACAGTTGTAGAGACAAGCCCATTTCCTACTCCTAGGAAAGATGATGCAGTATTGAAAGGGTTTATAGTATAAGAAGCGAGGCCTACCCCATTCTGCAGGGATGCAGCTGTCGGAGCGGCTCCAGTAAGGGCGTATGAGAGGACTGTATAGAGGCCGCCATTGTTACCAATGTTATTAGTCTCCCATATATTCTTTGCGTATGAATGGGTGATTGCGTTCGCAAGATCCACATCGTAGGGCTCAGTCCTGCCATGAGTAAGAATTTTAAGCTTTTCTTGAGACTCTTTAAACGCCCTTTCATTCTCCCACTCAATTATGCGGAAGAATCCACGTTTCCCGATCATTGCGTTTTCCGGAATAGACGCTGATAGGCTTCCCTTACCTGTAGCCTGAGCAGCCAAAAAATTTGTACTCATATTCTCTCCTATGTACTGGAAGCTTCAGTCCTTCCTTTGAGTATTATACAATACGTTTAACTTGTAAAGTTCAGATTTAACTTCGTCTAGTCTAGAATCCATGTTATCTAGTTTAGACCAGAGTGTATGTAATTGCTTTTCAATTCTCTCCCTGTTCGCCGTGTCCTCCTGATTGGACTTTCCTATATAAAACATAATAAGCGTTGCTATGAACGTGAAAAGCGGTGGGGCTAAATCATGGATGTTCAATTTTCTTGGGGCTTCCTATGTGTAACTTAGAGAGAATGAAACCTGATGTCATCCCTACTAAGATATAAGCCAGTCCTAGCACAGATTGCTTGTGGTTTATTATTATATCAGACCCTGTGTAGAGGTATACTACAAATCCCATGAAAATTATTTTAGGTCTCCACTTGTTGTAAATGTCAGGGCCTACCAACATCAGTATCAGTATGTAGATGCATAGTAGATTCAATATTACTAGGTATGAGACTGGGGCATTTATAAATATACTGATTGCATTCAACATAATCATGTTGACGAATAATAAGGCTTCCGATAATTTAAGGTAATGCATAAACGAATACCTCTAGGTTTTGCCACGTTCCATCCATAGGTGAAATTGGATCAAGTGATAAAATATCATTAGCCCCAACCACAGTAGGATTGGTATTTAAGGTTAATGATACCACTCCTGTAGAGGAGAATCCTATTTTACCTATCACTCCAGCTAGTTTAGATACTACATTAAAGTTTACAGTTATAGTAGGATTTGTACTTGCTGTTCCTAATACTACTGTATTGGATGTCAATGTTACTGGCGAGAATATAGGAGAAGATTTAGGTAATGTATCTGTATTATCTAATCTCCATGTTATTATTGTATCACCTATTGGAAGGTATTTGGTACCATTCCACCAGAATATGCCGCCTAATGTTTGTACCATCCCTGATGAATTTGAAGGCAGAAGTTCGCTTGGATAAAAGGGGTCTCCGCTTAACATATGTAGCACCCCACCTATAATGAAAGGGACTCCACTATTGTCATATATCAGGCTCCCAGTGCTTACGGTCAGACGCCCTAGATAGACATAAGTGGTATTCGTGAGGGGTGTAGTAACTGGAGTTGTTATCAAATTTCCACCCCCATCAACATATAAAAATGTATCGGCGACTGGAATTGGTATGGTACCCCCAGGGTACTCAAATATACCATCCATCATAATCTGACCCTGGTTGATGTTTATGTAGTTGTTAACTAAGGTTATCTGCAGCCCATCTATGATTCCCCAGTTCCCTCCACCATAGCGCGTGAGAATGTCTAGCATAGCAGCGTTCTGATTAAACAGGCCAACTACAGAAGTCATTCCCGCTGTAAAATAATTGGCACCTGCTGATGCCCTTCCATTTAAGGCGCTTTTCAGGGATATTAGATCATTTTGCTGGAAGTTGTAGTATTTGGGGGTCGAACTTAGATATTGTGATGTCTGATACTGCATGTTTATATCTCCCTGAAAGTGTGTCCGTAGTCAAGTGACACATAAGTAGCATAATCTGAAGACCCAGATGTAGGTGAGGATAGGGATTCAGTTAAGAAGGGTATAGCGACTAAAAATAGTTGGTCCATATGATCATTATCAAACCAGAACCCAAACTGCGCATTCTTGACTTGGAAGCTTCCTATGTGCCCATCTAGAAACAATACTGAAGGCACTATTAAATTCGCTTTGGAGGGGTCCTCAGTTATCTCGTAGAGAACTATAGTACACTCTAATGTAGAAAGTCCTTGGAACAGTGCTGTGATTGAACTATTGGTCACCCCTTGTGTACTTGAATTGTCAAACCCGCACATAGCCATTAATACCTTACCGGTCTTACTGGCCGTAGACCCTGTAAACATTATTTCGTAGGTGCTTTTTAAGGGCGTGCTCATAGATATTTTGTTGTACAGCAACCAGTTGGATCCATTATCATATGATACAAGTACAGTGGCTATCTGACCTGTTGGGGTTTCATATATTTCTGCAAACCCTAAATCGGAACTATCCATATACATCATGTAACATTTCAAATACTCAAGCTGGTCGTGCACAATTGTAGGCTGCATTAATACTGGCGTCACGGATACTATATTAGGATCTGGTTTTCCTGACTCTGGCTTTGGTAGAAATGGCTTAAGAGAATAACTTTTAAATTCTCTGTAATCCGCAGTTTGCCCTGGGTATTCATCTTGAGGGCCTCCATAATACAGGAAAATAACACCCGTAAGTGTTACCAAAGTTAAAGGCGTGGAAGGGGACAATGCCTCCAAGAATACCTCCACCCAGTTTCCAGCCTTTGAAAATGAGATCTGAGCATATAAGGGCATTATATTGGCTAGTACATCCACAGGTGACGAGGGCTGTGGGAGAGTCTGTAGGGGCGTCGATGACCAATGTTGCCCTAGATCTGTAGACTGGACAAATGTGAAAGAGCTTGTATCAAGGACTGGAATCGCTAAGCCGACTATTATACTGTAGAGACTTATATTTGCCTCCACTACAAACCCTACATAGAAGTTTTTTCTGAAAATATTAGCTGAGAATGACATGAATATTATATTCATTTTGTCAGTTTTAGGTATGACCAATGTGCCTCTGTAATTTACTAGAGCTCTAGTGTAGGCGGCTGAATAGGTTATAAAATCGGCGGTGTTGTCTCCCAACATATACGCTATCGTTATATATCCATACGAGGGTATACATATCCAAACCCCAACAGCTTGAGACACTTGACCAAAACTTATCCAATGCCAAGGTGTGTAAAAAGTGTAAGAACTGGACGTATATCTATCCCCAAAATTTACAATCGGATTAGGAGAAATTCCAGTAATAGTATTAGCCTCTAGATAGTTAGGATCATATCCAGTATATGGGAATACTGGAGGTTGATTAGGATCCGTCTCTATAGAGTGCGTATCTATATAAGTTATTTCCGCCTTATAGTTAGAGTTCAAGTAATTGGAGTCGTTTTGATATGAGGGGATATTATTTAGAAACATTTCTAGACAATCATATTCAAACGTACCATCACTCCCTACAGATATTTGCAAGTACACAGGTTTCAATGGCGAAACCAGGTTCAGTTTTGCAGTTATAGTATCATTTAAAAAGGGGCCTGAAGGTACTCGTCCACAATACCCTGTGATTTTTCCAACTCTAGAGTAATCCCAGTAAGTTGTTGTATACGGATTGCCATAGGTTTGCGTATAAATATCAAAGCCGCCCGGGGCGATGTTGATAATCGTACTAATCAGGGGTGTAATCCCATTTGAGGTAGTAAGGCCATCCATTTGTGTACTGAGGTTAGTAAACCCTGTCACTTTACCCGAGCTATAATATAGACCCTTATAATACATATACAAATTGATGGGGTCTGTTATAGACTTTGTAGGTGATATATACAGATTAGAGATCAAAATAGTTGGATTCTTCGGGTCTGTAACTAACTCAGGTAGGGCAGTTGGGTCATTCCAAACAGCCCCCACTTCTAAAGTTGCCTGCGATCCCGGCATGAACTGGTAGATCCCTTGAGGAGGTGGAGTAATGGTGAGACTGAGTATTTCTGAGTAGAATGACAGATCGTTATAAAGTGGATAGCCCATATACCACAAATACCCATCCACCTTAGTTATAACAGTGTAGTAAGTAGGGAAATACTGGACTATTATATTGTCTTTTAGAGTTGGTGGGTTTCTAATAGGTCCAGTATAAATGTTACTTAATTCAAACGTGTTTATATGGATTGGTATGTTTCTGTCTGGAGATACCCCATATGAGATGCTGGCCGATGAAGGGTTTGAAGGATCCATCGGAGCACCTATCAATTCTGATATATAAACGTTTGATATGTCTCCAGAGTTTTCTACGTTTATATAAACCATGTGCGTCGCCGTACCAAATTTAGGTTGATTGCTCTGAGCAAATACGCCCGATGCTGGCGGATCAGCGAAACCTACATTCACTAGCTTGCGTGAAGTGTAGTACCCTACTGGAAGGTTCCCATCGAGTAACATCGCCTGATACACTATTACTGCACTGGGGGATGTAACAGTTGGTTGTGAGTCGGTTAGGGATATAGAAAAATAACGTCCAGAAACGCCAGAGAATTGAAAAGTCAGTAACATCTCCCCAGTGTGTGCGCTGGCATTAGCTGGAAAATCTGATGGAGGCACATACCCATTTAAGCTTGTGACCACTATAGGTGTCCAGGTAGTTTTGTCCATTGAATATTGTAGAGAGTACTCTAGGGTATTGCTCCACAGAACTTGGATAGCCATAGCATTGATTAGGGATGATGAGTTTAAATCTATCTCAATAGTAACTGTGGTAACCCCTAAATTGCCTTTTTCAGCCCCGAATCCTACCGAGCTTCCAGAATTTGGGTCGTTCAAAATTGAAGTTTGAGTCAGCGGGACAGATGGATAATTGGGATTGGATATGGAGTAGTAATATGTGGCTGGAGCACTTGCTAGTCCTACACTCACATTGGAATATATAGCTGAAGATGCTGGATAAAAATAAGTGGCGTAATTGGTAGCCTCATAAGAATCTGGGGGAATTACTCTAGTTGGGGCGAACATATCAATTGTAAATGATTGTGTAGATGTGGATAGTGTAAAATCCCACTCATACTTGATTCCAGTTATATTCCAAAATCCTATTGTAATTAGAATAGTGCTGTAACTTAACCCGGATAGAAATCCTTTGTCTACATATGCATTGAATGTAAACTGTCGGTATGGCCCCAAGTCGTAGTACATGGGGGTGATGAAAAGGGAGTTTGTAGTATCAGAACAGTACAATCTAAGCATTGTGTCGGAACTAGCGCTTAATACGTATGTAGCCTGTTCTAAGGCATACCAAGCGGCAGGGTCTGGCCACTTCAGTGATTTCATAGGAGCCCACCCTGGAAAGGGTCCACCATTGTAAAGTGTGCTTGGTGATACAATGGACGCTACAGAAAATATAGGCCACTTATCCGGAAGAGACAGAGTTGCTGTTCTCCAGGCACTGAAATTCATGGGGACGTTTAAGGCTTCTACATACGAAGTCTGGTTAGTATTATTTTTCTCATATATATCGGGGGTTATAGCTGTGTACTCTGAAAACGAACTTACTGGGCTGGTGGGAGTCGAGGTAATTGCTGGTGGAGAGTAAACAACACCAGTGGGTTCAAAAGACGTAGACTCTGAGTATTGGTCCACCCCGTAGTTGACGAAGGAGTATATGGCCGCGGGTGTGATTGAGGATTGAACAGATATGGTATCCTCAAGAATAACGGATCCTGATTTGTCTACGCTAACATCAGTAAAGGGTGTGAGTATGTTGTTCTGAGTAACTGGGTCGTAGATATAGCGCCCAAACGATAAGGGCGTGCTTGGTTGCTGGTACTGATTAAAATAGTCTCTTAGCACCATTTTATTTGGATAAACTAAGCCATTGTAAGTGGAAATTCCACTCATCTCTGCTGTGTAACCCCACCAATACGACCCAGATACTGGGTTTATAGGAGCTATCTGAGTTCCAGACGCGCTTAGATTACCGCTCCAATTTACGGATCCTACTTGGGCCTTCGATACCATATTCTGGACTACTACGTATTCTAAAACTCCATTCGAATCGTTGTAGGTAAGAGTGTTTGAAAAACTACTGGGAGAAGTAGTACCTATTAATAGATTGTCGCAAACATGTGATCCACTAAAGGTACATCCAATAGATGTGTTACCATACCCCTCCGCAAAACAATTAATCTCTATTCCTATACCATCATTTACTATTAAGTCATAATACTCTATCGGTTCTAAACTGTTAGACCCCGTTGGGTTGAATGATAAGTCGAAGTCAGCCCCACCTACTGACCAGGTGGCAGTTGGAAGATACCCTGGCGTATTGTCAATAGTCTCGATAAAAGGTGCCTGTGTGGATACGACTGTGTAGAAGGTCGATGTGAAAATTGCTTGAGCACCGGTAGGAAAATTGGGAGGTAGTCTTGGGTCTGGGCTGGAACTTGAATAAGATAGTGGGGCATTGCTTGGATACACAATAACCTCTTCTGGGCTCTGCGGGGTATCAGGACAGAGAGGGAAAGAAGGGTAGAAAATGGATCCAGAGGAGTTCAATGAGTATCGAATTAAGTTACCAAAAATATTAAAACTTACGCTTATTTCAGCTGTACCGTACCAGATAGTAGGGAAACCCGGGATTTGTACAGTAGGTCCTAGAACCCAGTCAGCAGTAAGTTCGAATGAAAATGTATGTCTCCTTCTAGAATTTGGGAACGCGGCGGGAAACGTCGGATATGAAGTCATTTAAGTATATCCGGGCCACCCATAGCCGAATACCCCATCATAAAATAGAAACCACCATTCAGATCCTGTAATGGCCCATTCTGAGACAAGTCTGCTGGCAGACGTAGAACAACATCCCATTTATCTCGCATCATATAGTTATTTATGGTTGTAGTGGGCTGCATAGGCATCCCAAAAGACGAGGATACACGACTCTCCATGGCCCTTCTTAATCTTCTATCAGCTTCCATTATTGCCTCCCAAGCCTCCAGTGTACCCAACGTTCACATTCGGAATTAGTATCTCGTAAGTGGCTAGAGTATTCACCGATTTTCCAGTTAGGTGTATCTTAACACTTTTAATCAAACCTATGGTAACTATACCTTGCAACCTCAATTCCACTACATCATAGAATTTTAATGGTCTAGGAGCGATTTGAAATGGGTCCCTCGGATCCATTACTAGAACTAATGGAGCTACAAACGATACAAACTTCTGTGCATGTAACACAAAATCGGAATATCGTCTTAACAACAGATCTACAGCTTGTTGAGATCCGAGTTGCGGATCCACTATAACCATATCGTTTCGGTATGGAAGATAGTCAGGGCTGTCTATGTTCGCTGTAGGAGTAGCTGGATTAAAGTTGAAGGACTCAAAATTGTAAACCCAGTTCAGTATATGGAATCTTGAATCTGGTGAACTATCAACAGCCTGCCCTCCCAGCGTTATCAGACATAAAGCATTTGCCTCGGGTGGAGACGTGTAGGACACAAAAGTACTGTTCCCCTGCACATTCAATATGGCAGCCGTAGGTAAACTTGTAAGTGAAAGGTATTCGCTAGGGCTTTCATATATCGTCACCTCCGCAGCATCGGTTGAGAATATTGCAAGTGGCCTAAAAGTGCTAGGGTTTGGAGGGGCGAAGACTCTCCATATACCCCTAGTCAAACCCGCTCCCTTAGAGGCATTTGCGTCAAAATATAGAAACCACCCAAGCCAATTCTTAAGCAGATGGGTTATGAATTGGAGTATAGGTTGTAGTGGCTGTACTATCTGGTCATTTATGTCAGTCTCATTAGAAGCAGTAAACCTCAATGGGTCGTCCGGAACGTCAACTTCATCTGGAGTGTATCCTGCCCAACCCAATGCATTTCGTACAATATCTGTAATCTTAAAACCTATCATCTCATTTCCAAATCCTAATTGCGAAGGATCCGGAGTTAAAGTTATTCTACCGAAAGGCACTTTTGTATTCTGTAGCCTATACCACTCACCTACGAGAGTTCCGTTATATTCCCTCCATATGTTGTCATAACAAGGGTCTGGCGAATGATGATGTAAATTCTGCATGTTCGCTAAATACCCTTGAAAAATTACAGAGTCGTATCCAACGTTGTTACCGCTGAAAATCGAAACTGGAAAGAATCCCCTTGTATGTAGCCTGGTATATTGTCCAGTCAAATCTTGTAAATGTATTGAACCGGTTTCGGATTGTATTTCCTCAGGCATCGTAGAGAAATCCGCATCAACCATAAACCAGTTTTTATTGTCTGTAAATATGGAATTCTGATTGATGTTCGCAATGGTATTGGTGTACTGAGCTCCAATTCTAACTAGACTCTTGTAATCACCCGAACCATCAGGGTTTGTAGACACTGGCATTGTGAATGCTAACCTAAATCCAATGTCAGACGTATTCATGACTTGAAAAGCGAGTAAATTGGTTTGGGAGTCGTATGTAATTGGGTACTGTGTGGATCCATCAGAAGATGCAGCACCTATCAAAAAAGATTGATCATTTATACTAAGTTTTCCAAGGGCTCTAGAGTAGTAGAACATCTCCACAGATGGAGCGTTTTGAGAGCCTTGACCACCTCTTAAATTGAAGTCTGCAAAAGGTATACTGATTACACCTGTAACTAAATAATTATTCTGAGCATATACCAAGTTTAATACTTGCGATAACACTCTAAGATCATCTTGTAGCAGAAGTACCACAGGACCTGGTCCTACGTCATAAGGGAGTACTTTGTATGGTGTAGCACTACCGAATACATCTAAATATGAAAGCAATGGTATTTTGGTTATACTTCTGGATTCTAGCCTGTTTTGAGTGTCACCACTCCACATGGAGGTGTTTGGAAAGCCTTTTTTGTAGTTGACATCCGCTTGCTCTGAGAGAATATATACTACTCCCTTCCCTCCTGACAGCCCAAATGTAACTTCAAAGTAATGGTGGGTGTTCATAGCCTCACCATTTCTACACCATCGAAAATCCCCAAGCCCTATAGACCCAGTTATTGGAGACTGTGTGTCTTTCTGATTAAATCCATATAGAGTCCCGGTTCCATCACCTCTTAAAACTAATGCGTACTGTCCCCCATATGGAACATTGTTAATAACTGCAACTGGGGCTCCGAAACATATAATAGCGTAAATACTGGGGGAGCTTAATGTAACAGCATCACTAGAAAGCCTGAATGCAAACCCTCTGTTATTTTGCATAGGTTGAGTTGCATGAACCGGAGATATTCTAACTGTTGAAATCCCCTGTGAATTTATGAAATTAACTAGATTAGTATAATTGTAAGGTTTCAGAGCACTCATTAATGAGATATCTTCAGGTTGCACTGGGTTAGTTACATCGAATCCAAACGAAGAATTTGGATCAGTAAGATTCACAGTAACATCGCAAAAAGGATCACCTACAAGAGGCGCAGAGCCACCAGTAGTGAAAGGGAGTGGACTGTATTGATTTTTAAAAGTCCAGTTATGAGATGTATTAACACTAGATATAGGATATATACACTTGTTAGGATCTCCAGCGGATCTTATTGATGCTACATCTCGAGTCAAACAGAGGGGGGCCAACTCCCCGGATGCATCTTGTTCTACATAATAGGATAAACTTTTGTCGTATACTATCTCACCATTCTGCTGAGTGAATTGGAATATATTCTGTTGACGATTGGGAATCGCTCCATCCAGTACTACATAGTAATACCTATCTGGAGTCGTACCAAAATTTAGATCATAATAATACCCTGAGGGGCTTTGGCACCAGTTAGGGGGTACATATGTCATGACGCGAAGTAACTCCAAGTGGCAGCTTCTTTAGCCATTTTATTGTTGTAGGAATACGGATTGAATGGGTCTATAAACGTTAGACCATCCCATTTAGTTGGGATGGCTCCAGCTGCCCTGGGACCTCCACCGATTATGGTTCTTTGTGTTATAGATTCTAACTGTAGTCCTAAATCTCTAAGGACTAAATTGTTAGATTTGAGAGCTTGAGTATTAGCTGAGACCGCGGCTGTGTGCAGGCTGTTAGTGTGTGCGGCTATGGAATGCGTACTCATAGCGTTGTGGTTATCTTCACCCCCTGTAGCATGAATACCTTCAATAGCTTGTGCCCTCTTATCTTTGTGTATAAAATGGCTTAAAATTGGTATGGAGTCGATGGATTTTGTTATTGCTTTTACAAAATTGTTGATGCCATCAATAAAACCATGAAACTCCTTTATGATCAGAACTATAAAATTGACAAACTTGGTAGCTATATCCAACAACAGACTGGCTATTGGGGCTAGTAAACTCCCTAGTTGTGAAGTAAGAGTGGATACACTATTAGTGAAGGCGGCGAATCTAGCGGCTACATCCGAGGAGTCCTGGATAGAGCGTTTAGATGCGAGTGCCTGGGTATCCAATGCAGACGACTTGTTTATATCACTGAACGTCTCATTGTCTACATTCAAAGACGCAGCAAATGACCCCATACCTTCAGCATTCAAAACTCTAAGAGCTTCTGCCCTATTTCTGCCACCATCATCTATATTTCTTACCCTGGCCATCATTCTATTGAAGGCAGTAGCACGGTCCTGGCTTCCTAAATTTGATGGGGCATTATAAAATCCATATTTCAAAGCGTACATATACCCAGTTCCCTGCTGCATATTAGATTGCAAGGCATTGTATGCGGCCCCAAAGTTCATGGCAGTGGAAGTCATATCCATACCTAGACTTGCACCCAAACCGATACTAGTTCCAGCCTCAGTACCACTAGCACCGGCTGAAGCCATAACACTTCCTATAGCTCGGATAGAAGCAGTCATAGCTACTACCTCTTGTCCAAACATCTCTATAGCTTCAATTGATGCTTGAATAGACGTAACGAAAGTAGCTACCACTGCGGCCGCAGCAGCAATAGGTAATGTGATAGGGTCTGCGGCAAGTGCCACCTCTCCAACACCAGCCGCAGCTTCCGCACCTACTCCAGCTGCCTCAGTACCCTCGGCCATACCCTCGCCAGCATCGGCCGCGGCCTCAACATCCTCCCCTTCTCCACCCTCCCCACCTTTGAGTTTGTCCTTAATAACTTGTTTGATCTTACTTTTAATAGTCGATTGAATTTTAGAGGCATGATGGTGAACAGTGTTTTGAAGGTTCTGGATTCCCGTAGTTCTATTACCAAACTGATCAATACCCTCCGGAAGTATCTTGTCGAACTGTGCAGCTAGAGCCCTTCCTCCAAAATCACCTAGAGGATCTATGATTGAGCTTTTAATATTGTTTATTGTGGCTCTGGCTTGCCCAGACATTGTAAAGTTAGCTAAACTTTCCTTACTATAAGTAGCTTGGTTAAAGTACCCATTAAATCTTCCCATAGTAGAGTTTGTCGTACCCATAGTGGTAGTCAAACCCTCAATAACAGATATTAAGCTTTGAATGGTGCTCTGAACTGACCTCAGAACATTGTCAGTACCAGCCCCAAAGTTAGAGTTTTGAGACTGTGCGGCTGTGAAAAATGGCCCCCCCATATTACTTATTTGTGGGTTGTTTGGAGGGGGATTATTGGGTGAGTTGGTCATTATCTAAATGTAATCCTGTTGGATTTACCTTTTGATTCCAATTGGGCATCGTCCAGGGCTTCATCCATTTGCATCTTCTCGTAATTCTTAGCCTCTATATATTCTACCGCCCAATCATTAGATAAGGGTGCGAGATCCACACCTGAATCTTCGCACCCTAATGCAGTACATATAGATTGTAACCTACAGTTAATAGAATGAAGTAATGTATCATTCCTAACTAATAGTTCTGGATGTTGATTTAACCCGATAGTGAGAGCCCTTGTAATTCCCCAGGTTCCGACCCTTCTAGCTTCGTGCTCTCTCCCTTCTGGGTTTGACTGATCTCTTGAGTTATGGAACTCATCTTCTGAAGTGGAGATAATTTTTTTTTGTTATTTATATCAAACACACCTTCTTGTATAGCTAGCCATAGGTGCGGAAGATTTATAATTATTCCTATCAAGTCATCGAGTGTATAGAAGGGGTAATCAGCACTCCTAGTCTCCATCATCAGAACAGTTACTAGGCTCTGAATAAGAGCTTCAGACAGGGGCACCAGCATATCCCTGATCTTATAAGGGATTGCTTTAGGCCCAGTATGACGCTCAGTCAGAATCTTAGATTGTTCCAGCACTTGAAAAGTACTTATGATGTCCAAGGGCTTGAGAAATAAAGTTATTTCTAGCTCTGGGTACTCTTCACAGCTGAACGTATAAGGTTCTGGTTGAACCCTATACGCAGCATGAGCAAACGGATCTAATTTATTCAAATATTCTTCCCTTAAACTCTCATATTATACGCCAGTCAGACTGAACGTGTAGAAAGTTCCATTGACTGGGGTTTGTGCATTAGCTGCAGCCCACCCAGTCGAATTATTAGATACATAGCCCCCAAAGTTGGTATAAAGACTTACTCGACCATTCATAATTACACTTCTCAGTGTCATTCTACCAATACTTTTACCTTTTCTCAACCCTTCTGTATATGAACCTATAGCCCCCACAAAATTAGTGTAACTATCTCCTCTTTGTATAGCCACATTCGCATACAGATAGTTTGATGCTAACCAGTATAAAACCCCACCAGTGGTTGTAAGTATTTCAGTTATCTCTACACTTGCAGAATATTCAATAGGAACAGCATTAGTAGCTGGAATACTCATAGGTGAGATATCCTCGAGACGCACATCCGCCTCGTACGAAATGCTTTCCAAAGTCCCACTAGTTACTACTGGAGGCCCAAAATTGAATATACCCCACTCACTCTGAGTATCATTCGGGTTGCAGTCCCTCCATGCCCCTCCCACAAGGACTGACACATCTCGTCCAACTAATACGCAAGGAGTCGTATATGGACCACTAGTGGCAGGATTCCAATCCGCACTATAGGAAGTAACCCCTGTTAACTCTGATCCACCAAAAACTGGGGGTGTAGCAACGAGACCCATTTTTATATCCTTTGCACGACTAAAATGGATGCTCCTAAACACCCTGCGAAGTATGGAGTATCCGCTTGTAATTGAAAGTAGTTTAGTTCGTTGGACTCAGTATCATCCATTACGAATGTATTTAAAACTTGGAAACTATTGAATTTAGATGTCAGCAACTGGCTCAACATAGGTTCCATTTTGTCAGATATTGTGGTCTGGACATCAACAGTTTCAGTATTAATTATATAGTATATTCGTATAAAAGTTTCGAATACTGCTAAGGACATCTGCCAGTTTTCAGATGCCTGGAATGGTAGTCCATGAATAATGCAGAATGGTGGTGCGATACTGCCTTGGGAGAATGCGTTTGACCAGTTAATCTCTTTGGATACGAACGTGCGCATACTTTCATTAACCTCTGGCCAGACGGTGTTAATGAGAGTTTGTAGCTCGGCCCACACATCTGACCAGCCAATTAATTTGTTCGTAACCATTCGACTAGGACTTGCTCACTTCCATAGAATCTGTCGAGATCAAAGTTCCCCTCATACCCAGGAATTTTTCCTAGATCGGTGTACTGCCAGAATGCCCAGTTAGAAACTGATGGTTTTTGAACCTCATATTCCGCTATCCAGAGATGGTAGTACGGGAGGTTAAGACCCTCTAAAATAGAGGGGGATGCATATAAGATTGGGGAAACTTTATATTTGTTCTTAAGGGCAAGAATAAACTTGGTAAGTTTGGCATTTACATCTTCAATACCATGTACCTCATAATCGATCACAGGTGGAAGATGTTTATGAGCCTCATACCCTACATTTGACAAGAATTTTATAAAATTCTCTTCCTCCCCATCCACACCTTTGAAGAAGTGGTACGCTCCTACCAGCATTCCAGCTTTAAAAGCTAATTTGAAATTGCTCTCACCCTTGGGATCTGTATAGATAGCCCCCTCTGTCCCTTTTACGAAGATGAAGGAGTGTCCACTCTTCTTGAACTTTTGAAAGTCCCTCAGAGTGAACTCCCCATCACCATGGTAGATGTCAAGTCCCATTACTGAACCTTAGACGCTATTTTAGTACTAAGGTCAGCTAGTACTTTAGTAGCTTCCTCTTCTGCAAGGTTCGCTACCTGTGGAACTACAGTATCCACAACTCCCTGTAGTCCAGATTTAATTGCCGGTGGAAGTTTAGCCTTGATCTGCAACTGGTTGCTACGGATAGTGAGCGCATGATGCAACCACCCTCCAAGCCAACCCAAAGCCCCAATTGAAATCGGTCCCCACATCTGATTTAGCCAGGTATTCATATTAAATGCCCTCCTTAAATTTAGTATATCATAAAGGTTGGTAGTATTGGATTAAGTTAGGTGGGGCTGGGGTCCGCTTCATATAAACTTTCTGAAAATTAGCTCTTCTTCTCTGATCAGGAGTGGACCGACGAGAAATAGGGTTACCTAAAACTACAAGAAAACAAAATCCTTGAGCCTGCTCTACCGGTAGTAGAAGCTGTGGATCTGTAAAAGTCACTCCCCATGTGTCTAAAATAGGCACTTTAATTGGAAGAATAAGCTTGTCAAGGGTGAAGATGTTGACCTCTTTACTACGTCCAAAACCTGCAGGGATATCAACCTCTGGAGTGCTATCAAAGTAACAAGGAATATTTGTATAAGTTGGTAAATTTGGGTAATTTACACCGGTAAGTACTCGACCACCTTCCTTGATGGGTGTATACAAATTACACACCATTGATAGGAAAACCTTTTGTCTCTCGTTAAGATCCCATGGGTTGTCATTATTACTATTGGATAGTGAGAAGTGCATTTATTAGCCTGACGTTATATAAGGATGGAGCCTAAAGTGCCTGTGAAACTGCTCTAAAGACTCTTTTGCCTGTACCAACAACATCTGTGAAGTCGAAGATGGATGTTCCGAAACATCTGCCTCACTATAATCCAACATGGAACCTATTTTAGCAGCCCTTGAACTCAACGCAAAGTATCTAGCGTATGAGACTAACCCTATCAGTTCATTATCTGAAATGTCCTCTAATGCTGGTACCCCATTGTACACACAGTCTAAGTAGGATGTAGACGCTGCTGCTGGTGATATTCTGATAAAAGGTCGATCTGTTCTGCTAACAGTTATAGTCGTATTGACAGGGTATGTAGCTGTGTTTTCTCCACTATTAGGATTATCCAATGGATTACCTATGAATGGGTAGAAACCTCCACTCCAAATACCACCAAAATCTGTACGATAACCCCACCCGAGCCACGAGTACTGCTCGCTTATTGTGTATACAGAATCATAATATCCTAACCCTTTTTCGGCTGTGGTCTGAACCCCAAGAGCCCCATCTAAAGATGCTTTATCAAATTTTATGAAGTCTCTAGGGAGTGGGAAATAAGTGTTGCCAGCTGTTATCTTAACGCCAAAATTTTGTGGTACTACTAGGGCCTGCTTAGGATGATTAAATTGTAGTGAATTTGTTAACGTGACAGTATCAATAATATTTGGGTTGAAGCCTGTAGGGGTTGCAGCTTCGATCGTGCTTACAACTGCTTTCTCCGGGAATTGCCCTAGGACATCTATTGTAATAGTGTCTCCAGGTAAGTAATTCCCTCCAATTACTGAGATACTAGAGGCTCCAGCTAACGCTGGAACCTGTAGTTTACTCTCGCCTATACGCTTGGTCGTACCACGGTAATATGAGTAAGCCTGTATAGCTTCCCATATTCCCTCAATTATAACTGACTCATCATAGATCTGATTGTTCAGATCCTGAAGAGAGGCTCTCAGTGTCTGAATTACTCTGTTCAGTTCCAAGTCTTGGGCGACCTCTAGGTTTTTTCACAGCTGCAATATAATCTGCTTGAGTTTGATCTGAAATAGGTGAATCAGGTTCCACAGTTGGTGGGGTATCCTGCTCCGGGAGCTCCAAAAACCTAGTTAAGGTTAATGGAGCTTCCCAGGGATTCACCCGACTACCTCCGGGTGACATGTGCATGAGATTTACCTCAGAATGATCGATCTAGACACCGGGTTAATGACCGGAGCAGGGTAGACGCCATAATTAGTAGAGTTGTAGCCACTGGGTGGTGCTGCCTGCATGTTCTTAACCTGAGGTGTAGCAATTACTGAGTACTCTTCTGCATAGTAGATGTCACGAGGTACAGCAAGTGGAACAGTCGAGTTATCGTATGAAGGTAGTGGCCCTCTAATCTCTAGTGGACTGTCAATACCGTACTTGGTAGTTCCTTTTCGAGTGAGAAGAATCCGGCTATTTCTAGCTCTCCAGGGTGCATTAAACCTCGCCCCCATAATACCAGTCCTCTCGAAGAAGAAGTTGTTAGTAGGGAACATTGAAGTACCAGTAGGATTGTTCAGCTGGTAGAAGATGTCCGAGCTTGTAATGTATGGCGACGCACCCACGCTCATGAGAGCCAAGTTCGGGCTCACATAACGAGGAGCCGACGCCATTAATGCAGCAGTCTGATCTATCTGGTAGAACAACTGAGAGTAATATCTATTTAGCGTTTCACCAGTTGCCAAGGTCGGGTTATTCACTACGAATGTATCATAATTGGTTGCATACCAGTAATAGAGTGCCACAGAGTCTCCGGTGTTATTGGCAATAACAACGTCAGATCCGCCGGGGGTTGCAAATGGCGCTGAGCCAGTTCCGAAGAACGAACTATTGAACACTATAACGCCATTCATCCAGTCGACTGCGTAATCTACAGTAGTCTGACCAGCAATCGGTGTTAGAACTCCAAGATCATTAATCCAACCCTCAACTGGAGCTAGAGCAGTTGTGGGATTCACATTCACAGGGAAGTAAGTATTGGTGGAGATCTGCCCCTGTGAATTTAGGGTATTTACATTCCTGGTCTGAGTAACCGGAGCCTGTCCAAAGTAGGGTGCAGATGCGGATGTCCTCCATGCAGTGAGACGAATGGCTCCCACAGCACCTCCTCCTGAGGCTGCGTAGACAGCGTAAGGATCTGTAGAGGCGGGGGCAGTTACTGCAGTGGAGTTAGGATTGAGATTGACTGTAACAGTTCCCGATGCGGAGGATGCGGAGTTATTAGACAGAACAGTTGCTGTAGCGGTGCTATCTGAACCCATAGCAGCATTGTACTCGTCTGAAGTCGCTAGCATCTCATTCATAAGTGCTAGATCGATTCGTCGTCGTACATCATACACCATATGGAAGATGGCTCTACCAACCAGCGGGTAGTTAAGTGGGCCATTACCCATAGATTTTATGACATCCCTAGTCATAGAAGTCGCAATACGACGCCAAACTGGAGCATACTCAAGCCACATTGTGGTTACAGAGGATTCATTAATACCAGTAAGTTCCGGTACAAGAAGTCCACCATCGTAGTTGTAGCCCTGCATACCGTATCCAGTTGGTGCGGTATAGAGTTCAATTGGGAGTCGCAGCACTGAGCCTATTCTACCATCCCCGTGAGAGCCCCGTAATTGGAACCCACCTGCACCGGTGTCAAGACCTGGCCCCAATGCCTGAACGAACTGAAGTGCTTCCATATCTTGGAACTGCTGTATGAGAAGCGTAGATGCAATAGTAGGCTGATTGAAGAACGAGCCTGTGGTCATTGCGTCAACTGAAGGGGCATAGCCAGTAGTTTTCATACTGTCCATGAATGCCTGCTCATTTCGGTTGAGTAGGTGGTCACTAGCCCTAAACCACTGATCTATTGAGTTTTTTGATGAGTCTCTCTGGACCATCTCTTCAATCAGTGGAAGAATAACATTCTGCATGTTATACTTTCGCAGGGACTTGACTGCAGGATCTGAGGCATTAGAAGTAGTTTGGAAACGTCTCTCGTTGTCAATCGCTACGCAAAGTTTTTCAACTTCCGCAAAACTAGCTGGAAGCTTTCCACGGGATTCGGAGTCAATCATAGTTGAGAACCCATTCTCTGATTGATAAACCGTGTCAGTGGTAGTGAATCCTTTAGGGCCAGATTTTGAAGAACTGGTGTTTGTGATGCCAGCAACATTCAATCTCTGATTCGACATCAACCGTGAAAAAGCTTCAACTTCACGATCGAACAATTTAGGAATGTCATCTACGTTAACAGTCATCCCACGAACCCTTCCACAGATGTATTTTCGTACATCCTCAGGGTACTGTTTGATGTCATCCCTCTCCATCAATTTGGCTATAGCTGTATCAACCGCTGCCAAGTACTGCTTCCGTTTTCCCTCTAGCTGCTCACGATTCCGCTTCTCGCGAATGTACTTAAGATCCTCAATACTAAGATTGGAGTCCTCGTACTGAGTTGGACTGTAGTTATTCACCATGTCCGGCATATAGGTATTAGTGAAGCCCGCTGGATCAGGCATCCCTGGGACCGGAGAGACAGTGGGATCCCCCGGTGTCTGCCCCCAACCACCACCCGGGTCACCTGTTGCACCACCCTCTGTCATAGTCGGAGTTACTCCATCAGGGTTGTACCCCTGAAGCGGAGCTCCTGCAATGTTCGCATCAACTTTAGGGGTATTACCACCCATTGATTTAAGTCTCCTATTAACTTTAGTTACGACTCCACTAATGTACTCGTACCACTCTGGAGTCATCTGAAGTGGTTGAGGATCATTATCGAGACTATCCGATAACAAATGTGCTTCCGAGTTTGGACCTACTATTACATAGTTGTAACTTGATATAGCAGGATTCCATACTGCAAGCTGATGAACATCTTCAAATTTGTAATAAATTCCATCCTCTATAAGCATCCATAAATCGCCTACAGGTAGGTTATATGAAGGCTGAGTAGAAACTTGAAGACTGTCTGATAATATTTGAAACTCTTTTCCAGCATCTGAGAATGCTGGCATTTCTACGTCATCCCAAGTATGTATTTCCATAGAGTCTGCCACATGAACTCGTTTCCCACTAAGCTGAGGATAGTTACCTTGAATACCTTTTATCTTGGTACCATCCACCTGAGCGTAATGACCTTTCATTCTAAACCTAGTAGAAAGCCCAGGAGGGTCTCGCTTCTCAAGTCTGTCTAATAGTCTTTTGCCCTGCTCAGTGGGAAGTATAGTCCTCTCAATTACTACCCATCCATCACTATCCGGGTCCATGATATTATCTACACGCGCAGTTTTATCAAAGGGCCTATCCTCAAATACTTCTTCTTGACCTACCTTTGCTACCCTAGGATGGACATAGTTTGACAACATGGCTCCAGAGTACGCTAGAGACCTTGCATCCATTAGAGCTTTTCGGACGACATCTGATGGGTACAAACGACCATTGCCATTGATCGCGTCTGCTCTCATGGCTTTCTGTCGAACACGTCTCGTTCCGCCATCTGTGTAGAGCTCATAAGAGCTATCTATGAATGTGTCTGTCTGTTGCATGGTTTATTATATACGAGCTTTCACTAACTTAACTAAATTTTTGATACTAGATACGTTAGGTATTTGCTCTACTCCCACTAGTCTATTGAACCCTCTTTCACCTTGGCCCGAGCTTTCAGACATCCCTTTCATAAACTCCTGAGGCATATCAGTATGAAAATACCCTTTAAATTGCTCTGGATTAGCCATTTTCTGAACTGTAACTGATGGGTACATTACAGAAAATGTATGTGAGCTCTCTAAATGTGGATTATTTTTTCTGAAAGGTGCTAAATTTAGTGATAAAAGCCCTTTAAGTATACTGGAATTTAAATTCACATCTTTAATTGATACAGGCTCTTTAGTATGTTTGTTATAAAACCTAGACTCCCCAACAGCATAATGGGTGGTCTTGGTGTGAGGATGTAGGTTCAATAAGTCATTAAGTGCTGGATTTATAAGACTTACAGGAGTATGAAATGCGATCGCCATAGGGCTTTCATCAGTGCCTAAATGGATAGATACGAGTTTAGGCAAGTATCCACTAGGGTCTAAATCAAACTTAGGTAATGAGTCTGAAGCTAGCAATGTAATAGTGTGATTTTGCATCTTATTCTTGAATGACGCTATATCATGATAAGCTGCCTCAGGGTCTTCTATACTCTTACCAAGCCTAAAATCACTATTAAGCCTCCCAAACTTCCCTAGCAATTGAATTGCTGAGTGTACATCTGGAACAGTAACCCCACCTGTCCACTCTTTATCTAATCTAGAAGTGTCTCTAGTGGTAGTGGGCTCTACTAAAATTCCACCCTCATGTAGGTGAGGCTTTGCTGATAGAGTCCCTAAGAATTTCGAGCGGTTAGAAAAGGCTTCAATAGGAGCTACTCTGCCATGTGACCTTTGAGGGGTAAGTCCTAATAGTATGTAATCAGAACTAGTTTCAGGAGCATTAAACTTAGACACTCCAGCAGGCTCTACTGAATATTCATCGGATACACTATAATCCTGTTCATCCGGTTCTCTGTCATGCCAGGAGAAATCGTTACCCTTAATTGGGATTCCACCAGAGAAATCTAAAATTCGATTGCTTTTGTCATCATTGTTTTCAGTGGAGATTTGAGAGCTTCCAGAACCATCATCTAGATCCTCCTCTCTGTCGTCAACAGTTGTTGGCATAAGAGATTTTGGGGTGCCTCCAAACGCAGCGTTATTACCTGGATTTTCGGGGGTTCTATATGTCAGCCCTTCGTTCTTGATGAATCCAGGACTTTCGTCATTCTGCATTGTAAGCCTCTTCGAAAGAATTATATGTTTTGACAGAATTGTCACCTATTCTGACAAACTTTCCATCTTTAGGGATTATAACATCTTTTTCTTTCCACAAAGCGGCTCTGCAGTCCTTCAGGTCATCAATAGCGAACCTGGGTTGCTCCACCCCCTCCACATGGAAAGGTGGAGGGTTCGTAAATGAGTTGTTCTCATTCGCTGGAGGACTCATACGCTCTAAGAACGCCAAAAGCATATCATGTATACCTGTTAAAGCATCATAAATGTCATCTTGGGTAGCTTCCCCCGCTGTCCAAGTCTTAGGAAGCTTGAGGTGGAGCTTTTTCGCTATCTTTATGATGTTTCTGCGAACTTCGGTAGGATCCTCAGCATGGCCTATCAATCTAGCAGCATCTTCAACATCTTCTTGGGAATTAATAGGAAAAGACCTATGAGGCCCAGCAAACTGCCAGTCTGGTAGTTTGTCTCTAGTTTCAGCATCCATTTAAAAGAGCCTCCTATGCTCCCCACCATGCATCATATTATCTGCATCAGTGATTTCAGATCTGTAATCATGAGGCATAGCCTCGGATACAACCTCAGAAGGTATAGAAAGTGGATCTAGCCCTGGCGTAGGCATTTTATGAATTAGTCCTACACTTGACATATCCCTAGCGGAACTATGTGGTGCCCCTATTTGAAGTAATGCCTTAGATATTCCAGTTCTTAAATCACTCTCCGGCATATTGACACCCGTACCACTAACTACATGCAGTAGTGCATTGGAATGACTAGTTGGAGCCAACATAGATCCGGACCCTGCGTGTAATGGTACTAACCTGGAATGAGTTATAGCCCCTCCCCAAAATTCTGGATAATCTATATTGTGTTCATGTGGCATATGCCATTCAACATCTACATTATCATCATTAGTATGTGGGGTTATACTATGTGCTTTAACAACAGGCCCCGCCAAATAGGTGGAAGGATATGACTCAAGAGGAAGATTATCCTCACTGCTCATTTTACCATGCTTCACTAATTGAGCCTTCACCCATGGATGATAACGCTGTGAAAAAAACTTATCTAGATCCAGGATAGTGTGAGAGGTTATTCCAGATTTCTTGGATGCAGAAGTCTCTGGATCAAGGATGATAGGTATAGGAGACGTTGCAGAGTTTCTCCTAACCCCTTGGATAGGCTCTAGATCTTGGATAGGCTCGTCCTTCATCTTTTGAGGCGTCCACAGTTGATTTCCTACAACTCCTTGAATTACACTTTGTGGGGTTTCAGTACGTGTACCTTGAACTGCCCGTACTGGATCATAAGCTTCGAATTGGGATTCCATAACCTCTGGAGAAACCCCCCCATAAGGATCATGCTCAGATCCGAGCTCAGACATTGGGTTTCTGACAATGTACCTTCCACCCATATATCTGTAGTTTCTTCCTTGCTGTATGAAAGCATCGTTTGGGATTGGAGTTGGATTGTCCTCATCAGTAGGCTCGTAAACCTTTCCCTCCTCTTTAGCCTGTGCCTGAGCAGCTTCAATCTTCTTAGCACTAGCTTCAGCCCTTTCATTAAATCTACCTATACTGTCTACACTTTTGGACAGGTCGTCGCTGAGAGGAATTATAGGATCAATATGTTCGTGATGATGTTGAGTAAATATCCAAGACCCCTCCGCTGGGTAGGTGGACCCACGCGTGAGTGTGCCCATGAACTCACCAGTTACGGGATGAAGAATGTGAAGTGCATCGGATGGGTACCTTCCAGCCCCATCCTCTGTAGCGTTAGGGGCTGGGGCCGCAGAATTTGCTGATAAATCCCCGTAATTTGTCGCTGCAATTCTATTACCCAGCAAATTTCGAAACACTGGATGTGGGGTTCTCCCAACTTCCCCTAGTCCATAAACAGCTTCTCTCAAAGCCTTTTGACCTAATTGAGCTCCGATGTGGAAAGCACTCCTAGCTTCATCAGGGTTCATTGATATATGAATTCCAAATGGCCCTTCGGCATCCTCATCAGTTTTAGGAGCAGATAACCCCTCAACTATCTGCTTACGTAACATGTTGTGATGAAACATATCCACGATAACACTAGCGGGTAATTTCGAGGCTACCTGTGTTCTGGTAGCTTCATCCCCACGAATTATGTGGTCCTCAGGATTTCTTAGTTGATTGTATGAGTCTACGTAATCCAAACGAGGGTTAAGAGTGGTTAAGGTTGTATGTCTGGCCACATCCACATTTTTCGCAGTCTCAGAATCAACAGAATTATTCCTCTTAGTCTTACCAAAAAGTAATTTAGTTGCTTTTATAAGAACTGGGTGGAAGGTATTCGTGTTTGGATCATACATTTTGTCTGCAGTCTCAATAGGAGGCATTTTCCTAGAAGACCCATTAGTGGCCCGGTTGAGTAATTCCGAGGATCCAAATGGCACGTCTACGATCTTATCACTAATCCTGTTATGGAGCATCTTCCCAATTTTTTGCTCCCGACTTTCAGGTTGAATAGTCTCTGTTTTTTCTTCCACCTTTTCCGGAGTGTCTTCATCCAATGAAAAACTATCATCCCCATCTAAAAGATCCTTGATAGGAACATCATCTACTTTAGACGCAAGTTCAGCTGCAGATCCCCTCCCAAATGCATATGGCTTATTAGCATGTGTGGAGAGTAGGTGATTTAGTACATCTTTTACTCCACCATTCAGATGATGATAATGAAGAAGGTCATTAAGAAAATCAATATGAGACTCTTTTTCATGGTCTCCAAATTCTGCTCCCTTACCACTTTGTGGTAAGTATCCCCCCGTTATAGCAGCCTGATAGTCAGAGTCATGAAGAGGATTGGCTGTTGTAGCGGTAGCATGTAGGGATCTAGATGGAACATCAGTCCAATCCTCTGTCCCTTGCAATTCCTCAAGCAAATCACTGGGAGAATGGACTTTGTAAGGAGTTATATTTGATAGCCTCGGGTTAACCCTCATGAGGTTTGTCATGTTGGTTCCAGTTTCGAACCTTAGGTTATGCTCCGGAATTACTGTGGCCTGAGCCCTATTAGCTTGTGTATTCCCACCTTGCTGTAGTACACCTGATTTATCCCTGTCTAGTTCTCCTGCCTCTTTTCCAAACATTTCTCTAGCCGCTATACGTCTGTATGGAGCACCTCTAGTTACTCTTAGACCTGGAACTAAACGAACTCTTCGACCATTCAGAAGTTCTTTCTCCTCAGGGGTTCGGAAAACTTCTGGAGTCGCAAGTATGCTGCTAATAGAAGGGACGTGTTTTGAACCAGTCAGGTTGATGTAACCATGCCGTACATCCTCTTCATTACCAAGATATTGAGACCCAGCATATTGTCGGTATGGACGTAAATGCTTCCCAATATTCTCAGTGAATAGTGAGGTTAACGCGTGATGTGCAAGTCTGTCATCATGTCTATCAATTACTGATTGTTCTCCAGACAAACTTCTTCCTAACATTGTGTGGATAGACCGGCCGCCCCCCTCTGGAGTAATTGGGTTCTTTTCCTGACGGTCTGTCTCGTCAACTGCTCCATCAGGTTTAATAAGCTGTCCACGATATCTAGCCAATGACCCATCAATTGAGTATCTGTATAGTTCATCCTGCACAAATTTGTTAAGACTCCTATAGTCAGGATGTTGAAATTTCAAAGCCCTTTTAGTCCTTGTGTCTATAAGATTTCTAATTCCGAAGAAAGGATTTTCAGGGTTTTTTTCTTCTAGATGCTTCTTGATTGAGTCTCTAAGATGTGCCATGATTAGAGACCATGGGTCAACATGTGCATTCTCAGAATCTAAATCCGGTGCAAAATCGCCGAATTTACGCAATTTGCGCATAAAAGTTCTGGCTGCATGTATAGACCCACGTCTCTTGTAATCCATGTGGGCACGCTTTAAAAAGTCCTCTGCAATCCCTCTATCGCTATCATTCAATTGAACACGTGGACCGCTTGGGGTGTCTTCATCCCTAACGTGATCTAGTCTATTGCCTCGTATCATATCGTGAAAATCAGATTTAGGGACATTAAATTTGTTAGGGTCTTCATTTAGCTCCTCTAAATCCTGTAGTATATCATGATAAGACCCTACCGGAGGAGGCGTTTCTAAATATGGAGAATTTCTATTTGAGTCAGCTAGATTAGCTTCTTGGACCTCGTTGTGAGCCAACTTGAAAGCTCTCGAAAAGGCTCTAGAACGCCCAATCGAATTATTCAGTATCTTCCTCAACTGGTCTCTACCAACAGATGAAGATAATCGTCCAGACTCAATTACATGTCTAGCCAATTGAGCAAACAAAGAAGTCTCTTTTTTGCCCTGGTGATCAGATTGTGAGTCAGAAGATATTAATCTATCATATGACACCTCTTGTACATTAGGGTCAAAGAAGTAGACGTCTACTTGATCTGAATAAACTTTCGCTGGCGGAATGACAACTTTAAACCTGCTTTTTGTACTCATTAGCCTCTCCAAATTTTCTAGTGCTTTTGTTCAATTCCCTGGGCAATACAGATTCAATCTCATTCAACTCAGATGCTGGCATCAGTGCTCTAGATGCAATTCCAATTTCCTGGTCACTAGGGTTATTTGATGATTCTACAGCACTTTCAGAGACAGGGGATAAAGCTTCTTCTCTTGCTGAGTCTGGGTCAAAGTGTTTTTTATAATTTAGAAACCTCAACGAGCTACCTATAACTGCTAGTATATTTGCCAAATGCCCAGTAACATGGCTACTTGTAATAGCTTCTGGATCTAGAGTTGCGCCCTCTGGAGTTCCCGTTCTAGGGTATGCAGACCCTAGTAACTGCCTAAAAATCTTATGGTGTCTTTCAACAGCTTCTAAAACTCTAGCAGCTTTTTTGAGGTGCTTCTGTACTGCTAACCCTTGTATCTTGTTGCCAACTTCAGAACTTAAAGATGTTAGGCCCTCATCTAAAAGATCTTTAGCTGGAATTTGATGGTACCCATCTTCCCCTCTTGAGTATCCCCTATCTCTGACAGACTTTCTAGTCAAGATAGCCTTGATAGGTACTGACCCTCGATTTTTAAGGGAGATATAATTCTGAGGTAGAATAGCTATTCCATGCTGTCCATTTTTACCTTTAACCACTCTAGTGCTGGATTTCCTATCCTTCATATCCATAGGATTGAAAATATGTTCCCCTAAATCGTTATAACTCTCAACTGGAGCTATCTCTGGGGTGAATGGCACTGTTCCCCACGTAGTCGTCTTAGGAACGTAATCAGGGGTTCCAAAATTTTTCAAATGATCCTCAAGATCCGCTAATGAGGATATTTCGCTATGATGAAATAACATGTCCCCAACTCTGGTCACAGCCCCATATTGGGTTCTGGAATTAGTTGATGCAATTCCTTTTAAGCCAGCAGCATAAATGAGATGACTAATTTTAGGATTTGCGTCTTGGATTGTCTTCAAATATCTATAGACACGATCTGATCTACCCCCCATTCTGTAGAATGGACTTTCAGGGGTATTGCCCTCGTGGGGCTCATACTCAGTGTCTATTCTATGTCCCATGCCCAGTGCGTCTTTAATGTCGGACTCATTATTCAAAGTATGTAGGGTCGATGGGTCATTATAACCAGTAAATACCCCCTCCATACCTGGGGCCATTTCTATCTGACCGGTTGAATAATCAAACCCTTTTAAAGCCTCTGTTATAGGGTGACCTTCAGCGTAGTCAGCGGGGTGGAAATATGGCATGACCTTAGTAGACTCCTGTTCATTCTGTACTGGAGTCATACCAATATATGAAACATACTTTCTGTCGCTTGATCCCAAAGCTCGATTACGGTATGTAAATGCCTTAAAGAGTGCAAACTTTGCAGGATTTAAATGCTCCATAGCCTTGAGTTTAATGTCTTTAGGAGTCTTATCCGAAAACTTAAGATCCAGATGTCCTAGAGCCCTACGTCCATAGATGTGTGCTCCTGTAAACGGATTTTTTGGATCTTCGAAGTTCATTACGTCTCGAATATGTGCCTGCTGAGGAGTCATAGAACCTATAGGCTCTGTACTCCCTGCAGCGGCAACATGCGGATCATAATCAAGATCTGGAGAATGAGTTATAGCTCTAGGAATGAACAGATGCAGAAGTTGAGCACCTGGGGTTCTTTGTTCCCCAGATGGGGAGCTTACAGCATTTCTGTAGACTTCCCCATTGGGTGGTACCAATTCATCCTTGATAAGTTCATCCATCTAGATACGACCTTCCTCTTCTCGTTGCTCAGTAGATACACCACCCACTTGGATACCCCCTGTTGGAATAGTTTCCTTCCCCGTGGACGTAGGAGCCGGAGCCGGAGCCGGAGCCGGAGCCGCTTCTTCACCTCCACCATCAGGTTGTCCGCCATTCTTAAATTGTGCTTCGTTGGAAGGGGCCGTTCTTCCCTTCGTGGATGCAGCAATGAGACCTCCCCTTTGTGCTAGAATGAAGTTTTTCTGCATTTCAACATTAAGGGCTCTCTGATCCTGCCTATCGTGATCCTGTTGTATAGCTTGCAACTCATTATCTACATCATTAATATTATAATACTCGGATATAGTTTGTACTGCAGTTTTTTGAGACAGTAAACCAGCTTCATATGCCTCAATGACTCTATTTTGGACTTCGTGGGGCTCCTCTACAGTAGAAACTGAAAATGCAATCTTGTAGGGGGTTAGCTCATGCATGAACCCATTTAATGCTAGGGCAGTATCACATATCCATCGAATTGCCTGTTCCATCATTCCAGTTAGAATTTGGGTCTCTTTCAACCACTCTGCCCGAATACTGTCCAAAATATCTCTGTTGATTTGGTAAGCATCGAATCCATAAATAGGAGAAGGGGTGGGAAGACCTGAGGCTGTATAAAGGTTGGCGAAGTAGTTAATATCTTCAATTTCGCCTATAGCACCCTCAGTATCCACTGTCTGAACTGAAACAAGACCATCCCCAAAGAAGTCTTTTGCAATCTCGCGGGGATCATAGATATCTCTGGCCCCCTCTACGAACCCATTATTCTGCTTGAACTCTTTTATATCATCAATGTTTCCGCTGTCTACTTGGTTACCTATGTTCCAGAGACGTGTCGGAGCGGCCCTTGTCATCCTACGGATTACCTGACCTTCTTCTACTATTTCAAGCAGTCTCCGGATTCGTCTTGCAGAGATGAGTTCGGATGTCCCATACCTCTCTCCATCAACATGGTCCCATCTCAAATGGTGCATTAGACCTATCGGGAACGTTGCTACAGTCTCCCTAGTCATAATGTCTACTTGTGAGAATGCCTTAAGTGGATCAATAAACTCATCAGTATCGTCGGTATTACGTTCCATTGAAGCCGCTGGCATTCTTTTTACATCTACTAGTTGCCCCTCCTCAGAGACTATAAGCTGTAGAAAAAGGTCCCCCTCAACTATCAGCATTTTTGCCCAAGATTCCAATTTCCCATTCACAATTGCCTGCACAGCTGATAGTATATTCTGTGCCTGTTTAAGCCTCTCAACTACTTCTGGAGGGAGGGGCGGAAGTACTGGATCCGCCTCCCCAAGTGGTTTGGGGGACATTAATCTTTGAACCTCAGTAGGAATATCTTCAACGGACTCTTCCTGTGGTAAAAATTGAGGCTGATTAACCCCCATATTTGGAGCATCTATACCAGTGTTATTGCTGCCCAAACCAACCTGATCTGGTGCCTCTAACGCATCAGATCCACCCTCTAAATCAATATTTTGAAGCTTCATTGCATTCTCCTGAGTTATTTCAGGAGACTCAATACTTTCTCGCAACACTTGCTGATTTAGAGTAATTACACACCCACCCCTTATAGCCTCTCTAGCAAACTTATTAACAGCCTTTTTGGCGCGAGGATCCTCAATTACCATTGCTCTGACGTCAGAGATTATTTGCTGTCGTTGAAATACTTGCGCATACAACTGAAACTGAAACATTGAGGGGGATACAGCACCAGAGCCCTCTTGAGAAGTAAGTACAGTTTGACCAGGTTCAATCCCACGGCTTTGAAATATCTTACCTAAAATTGATAAAATTAAACTTTGGGGTTTTCGATGATCTGCAGGTCTGTAGAAATCTAAACTACCACCCAGCCCAAAATCATCTGTTTTAGGACTTCCACCTATTTGTCTTACATGCCCAAATCCGGCTTGGACACTATCGCGTTGGGGTTGTCCGTAAACCCCACTTGCCTGCTGGTTGCCCACTCCAGGGGGCGTGGGAATGTTAGATCCAGCCCTTTTATTTGAGTTTCTGTTTCTAAAGGACGCCATTTAGTTTGTGTACTTTCTATGTAATGTGACGCCATTGCGTAGAAGCAGTATGCGCAAGCATCTGCCCTATCTGGAGACCTACCCAGACGCTTACGCAAGTCATCCTTAGAACATATGTAGATTTTTCCATTACGAATCTCGTAAGTGGTAGCTTCTAGCTCTTCTTTTAGTTGTGGGTCATTAAATATGATACCACCATGTTCAACCCACTCTCTAAACCTCCAATACATTTCCGCTCTAGCATTTCCAAAGGTACCAAACTCTCCTGCGCTCGCACTCGGACGACTAGTGGACATGAAACGGCATACAGATAAACCATGCTTATGCAGAATAGGCCAAACCCCCGACCCAACTCCGTTCCCATCTACTACAACTTTCTTGCATCCTATCTCTTTAAGTATATCTCTAACCTGTTCAGATGTTTGAAGTGTATTCAAGCCAGTCCACGACCATATCCGTGGTATCTCATTATTTTGTAACATTGCAAGGACCGTGGAGTCCTGTCCATACTCAGCAACGTCTAATCCTGCGATCTTCTCCCCTGTGCACTCCATTCTACGAGGTTTGAAGGCTCTGTCCAACCATTCCTTAGCAAAAACAGCATATGAAGAGGTGGGTGGGTATTCTCCAAGTACCATTGTAGAGAAGTTAGGGACTAGAATCTTTCTATATTTAGATTGATCCTGGAGTGATGGGCGTAAAAATTCTGGAACCTCAAAGAGTGCTTCTTTTGTATCCTCATAGTCCTCTATGAACTCGTCCTGAATCGGAATAGTCATCCCCTCAATCCTATTCACTACAGTATCTCTAGTTACAGCACCTGGATATAGGAAAGAGTCTCCTGTTATAACGTTTGGGTGGTCAATAGCGGACAGCTTTATTATTTTAGTTGAATTGAATTTCTCTAGACGTTGTATAGCCCCGCCCCGCTGTCTAGGGTTGAATAGGACTAATAATCGTGCAACGCCTCCAGACATGCACGATTCTATCGCTTCATATATATCCCAAGGAATTCCGTCTCCTTCATCCAAAATAAACAATAAGTGTGGGGCGTGCTTCCCTGAGAACCGAGCCTTCCTTTCCGCCTCGTTAGAGGCATTAGGTATTGAAACCCCTACGAGGAAATGATCGTCTGTAGTAGATAAGCTAAGTGATTTAGAGTTGTGACCTTCGAAAACTTTAGGAAATTTAGTTATAACTGATCCAATTTCACCCCATAGTAACTGTTCCAAGTTCTCTAAAGGTGGAGGACACGCTGTAAAAACCTTAGAATCGGAATAAGCTAGATACCACCAAAGCGCTACTCTAGCCGCACAGTGAGTTTTTCCTACAGCATTTGCAGACTGAACAAGCGTAGTTCTGTTTGTCAGTACTGAGTTCATGACCTCTTTGATTTTAGGTGCGAACTGATCGTTGAAGTAGCGTTCACAGAACTCAACCGGGCCAAGATTATCCCTTCCCAGGTCGTTCTTCATCAAGGTTTTAGACTCTAGCTCAGACGCCAGTCTATCCAAAAGGCTCACTTTTCAATCTCCAAAATGTTGTTCGGAAGCGTGTTTACAGATACATACCTACCTGTACTCTGTGCGTCCCCTAGGCTTTTAATATTCATAACCACCTGCTCTAAAACTGCTTTATCCTTAATGGTCTGCGCAAGCACTTTAACTATTGAGGACATAAGCTGATCTATCTCGTTTGCAGATATGAACATCTTCCTAGCTAATGTAACTTTCATCAGAGATTCTACAAGTTTACGAACCTGCTCTAATGTATTGAGTAGCTGCTGCTCTGTTGTATAGACTGAATTTATATTGTCTATAGACTGCAGTGCAGCTGTTAGAATGTTTCTAGCTTTCTCCCCAGCAGTTGCTGATGGAACATTCAGAAGTTTTAGTGCTTCCTCCACAGGTTTTCGTAACATGACTGCTTCGTTAAGATGTGGCAATAAAGTTTCTCGCCTCTCTATTAGAGAGGCGACAAGTTCTTTGGTCAAATGAATCTCTTCGGATAGATCAAACACATCCGAAGACTCTTTGATAGACTTTAATCTATTGTAAAGTCGCTCGGACAAATAATCCTGATAAGTTGACATTAATGAAAGTTCCCAGTCAGCATAGATATCAGTTTGTCTTTAGCTTCTACTTCGGAGAACTCGTTCGCAAAGTCAAGCTTACCAGCAGTAGACCAAGATAACATAACAGGCTCAGTTTCTGGGGATATTTGGATTTCAAACGCTTTTATTGATGTATTATACGTTATATTGATACCACCGCTCATAGTAGGAAACACACGAATATCCTCGTTATCAATGGATGGGAATTGTGAACACATCCACATGATGAAGTTCTGGGCTCGTAAGACAGTGTCAGGATCGGGCCTTTTAGTATCTGAACTCCAATTAGAACTGTTCTCATATACATCAACACATTCTAATATAGTCAATACCGCCTGCATTTGGTTATACTGCTCTTGAACTACATCACACATTTCTGTTAACTTGCGCAATTTTACAGCAGATTTCTTGTTCATTCGAATCATTTCAGAATGAGATTTGATTAGGTTGTGATATGTTTTTTGTCGAGTTCTATTTAAGATCTCAAGACACACAACCATAATTACTAAGGAGATACATATAATATCAGTCAACATCTCGTAACCTCATTCTTCCTTGTGTGAACTCAGCAGTCCACAGATCCTCAATAGTGTCTGATGACATTAACCTTCCATCTGCGTAGAATCTAATCCCTGGAAATGGTCTGTCCTCAATAGGCAATTGCTCTATGAAAAACCCAAAATCTACCTCCCCTGCTAGTCTACTACTCCCTCGTAATGCATTCCACCTATGGACTATATTTGAAGATTTGGTGAAGTGGTGGATTATGACTATTGTCAAACGTGGAAATTTGAGTTGTAACCTGATGATATTTGACCAAACAGATGCCATTTCAGATGAGGAATTCTCATCGCAGGAATGTAATCTCTGCATAGGATCGAGGAACAAAACCTCAATATTATTATATTCGATTGTCTCTTCGATTATATCTAAATTCATCCCAGAATCTAGACGCACCCCATTTCGGATACTCCAAAATAGTGAAGAACTGTTGGGTGTGTTCCTCAATGTGGAACGTATCCTGTTCCGAATATCTGCGTCGTTTCCCTCCTCTTGAACAAAGAGAACTTTTTTAGGTACGGCAGATGGATTCATCCAATTGTCATTACCTAAAAATGACGAGAAAGGAGTTAATAAGCACAAGATCAGGTTCATCGCAAACCAAGTTTTCATGGACTTGGGACTCCCAGCGATAATCCCAATCTGACCTGGGGACATCAGATCAGATATATACCACTCAATAGCCTCATTCTCTTGTGCTAGAACCTCCTCAGTCGTCAGGATTCGTCGTTTCTTTGGCATGGAGACTTCCAAGAAGGATTTAAATTCCTCAGTAGTATGCTGCTTGAACCAGTCGTTAATATCCTTGCCCTCATCCTTGGGCCTCCATGGAAGTTTAAGTACTGTAGCTTCTGGGATTACTGCTCTTAAAGAGGACGCCATTTTAAGGCTGGCATTGTCATCCTGTGGAATGCAGAATATATGGGAGTATCCTAGAAATAGTCTGGACCATTCTTGCTTGAACATAGACCCTGGTGTAGCAACAACAGGCACATCAGAGTGCTCTTTCATGGACAAGTAGTCGCTTTCACCCTCTACCACATATAAAACTTCCTTGCGATCTTCTGGCAAAAAGTCCAATCCAAATGGTACAAATTTAGAGCCTGGTTTAGATAGCTTGTTACCTTTAATGTCTCTGTACCGTAAGGCAGTGACTCTACCCTTATAGAAGTATGGGAAAATTAGACTATCTCTTCCCCACTCTGTGTCTTCGGCACGCAGAAAACCTACGCGGGCTTTTTTAAGAGTGTCGTAAGATACTTTTCTGGTTTCCATGTAATGTGATACAATTGTGAGAGACTGATCTATAAGGTTTAGGGACTTCAAATGGAGTGCATCCCATTCAGGTCTAAAAACCACCTTTTTGATACTGAAACTTTCGCCACCATTGATAGAGTCTGGGCCAAATGTATCTGTATAACTCTTATAGAACTGATCCAGCATTACAGATGCCTCAGCCTCTGTAACGTGCTCTATCTCTTCTAGGAACTTCAAGATTGAATAACTTCCGCACACGTGGCATATGAACACACCATTGTGAGAATTAAAAGCTGCAGAGGGGTGGGCATCATGGTGAAATGGGCATTTAACAGAGTGAAACCCAGATTCGTTGATTTCTCCTATTATCCTGAAATAGCGAGAATACAGTTCATAGAACAATTTCATTCACCTCAATGGATATAATTGTGTTACTTTGAAAGGGCCTTAGGAGTTCCATGCAAAGATCAGATATAAGGAAAAGATGCAAGTATCAGTTCCTACCTGTTGATGTCCCCGACAAGTTTTACTCATCAGATTTTTCTGAGCTTAATGCCCTACATGACTTTAATATACTCGCAATAGACCCTGGAAAAGCTACAGGACTTTGTTTTTGGAACCATTTGAAAGAGGAGTTAGTAGACTATACTGTTGACTTTCCCGGCGACTATATATACATTCCAGATTTCGTACTCTGGTCTCCCACTGTGGTAATAATAGAACGACCATTTATGTCAATGTCCGTAAATCCAATTCTTTACGAAGCGTTTGGATTTTGGAAGTTTCACTATAGTATGTTTAACATTCCTATAGTGCTTCAGAACCCTAACTGTAAAGACGTCATATCAAAACAATACCAACTCCACAAGAAAGAATTCAGCTCAATCCATGCAGCTGAGGCATACAGTCATGCGCTATACTTCCTTAACAAATGCAAGTATCCAAAAGTTCAAGAAAGCACGTTCATCAGATTTAATCAAAGACCCATCGACAGTAGTTTTGAGAGCTAGTCAAGTATCACTTCTCAGAGAGTGCCCCCGGCAGTACTACTACAGAAACGTCGCACAGTTAATACCACTTGGATCCTACACTGAGATGAAAGCCCTAAGTTTTGGGACAGCCATGCACGCTGTGCTAGAAGGGTTTTATAAGTTACCCCACCAGAGAAGAACGCTCAAATATCTGTACAACAGATGGAGGGTTGTCAGTAGAGATCTGGACGCGGAATACAAAGAATTAGGGCGGGGGATGTTGGAAGGATATTTTGAGTGGATCTCTGTAATGGACAGCACTAGGTTCCTGACCGTAGCCACTGAAAAAAGGCTAGGAATGATGATCAAGACTGCATTAGGGAAGGTTATGGTGTCCGGGCAGTTAGATTCTTTGTGGTTAGAGAAGGCCACAGGCAGATTGTTTGTAGTGGACCACAAAACATACGCCAATTTTCCGAATGATTCGTTCTACACTACAAATCCACAGACCTACGTATATATGTTGCTTCTGCAGAA
>JAEHJW020000555.1_pt1 | contig 65099 bp, 70 predicted proteins | sample 9271431 | NCBI WGS metagenome assembly JAEHJW02 | reverse complement strand
GATCTCTTGCCATCTTCGTCAGGTCCCTTGCGAGAAATGCAGCCAGGTAGAAGCGGATGTTTCGCCGGACCGCAGCGTCCGTTTCCTTAGCGTCAAGATAGCGGTCGATCCTTCGCAGCAATTTTACACACGACAGATACCCATCGAGCCCGATCTTTGCGTCTCCAAACACCTTGTTATACTTATCGTCATCCTTAAAGAAATCTCCCGGTCGCGCACGAGCATCGTCCGGCTTTTGCAATATAACAGAAATCACAGCTTGAGCCACCTCAGTTGCACTAACTATCTTCTTTATTGGCTTCGCTTGGTCGCGATAAAATCCTTTACGGCGATCATAATATAGATCGAATTTCTTGAAAAATTCTTCTATATTACGGTGAATCTGATCAGTCATCCTAAGAGAGCCCGGCCCCATTCGGTTCTGGCTATTTGTTGCCCTTATAATCATATCCTGAAGAGCAGGGTCTTCAGTTTGAATAACGCGGACGAGAACCGTCCGCTTATCCTTTTCCGGATTAAAACGCGCCTTATCCGAACAGTACGAGAATATTTCTCGCGATGTTTGCAACCCGTTGACGATTTGAGGGTCAGTTATGCTTAGATGTAGGTGACTCGCAGGGGTTGCATTGGGGCTGATTATTGTAACCCCATTGTTAAGAAGCCAAAAATTAGCCGCTCCACCCTTTGCAAGAGAATTTTGGATAGCCTCGTTCACGGTCGTGTCGAATTGATACCCACGCACATTCGAATCGAAAATGCGCTCAGCCAACACGCCATCTGCATCTTGAATGAATGCAAAATAGTCGCTCAAACGGACAAGACCCACGGTTCCTTCCGCCGCCTGCATTGGCTGCTCTGCCCATGCTAGCGTTTTTGATTTTGGCGGCCTGCGCTGAGCCTGCTCCCAAAGCTCCTTCGCACCCACGTAATGTACGTCGCACTTTGCCTTGCTTAAATGCTTGGCAACCCGTTCCTTCACTCTTCGCCCAGCATCAATTGCATAATCATCAGGTACAGCATCATCGCCAGTCACGTAAAAATACTCTATGCTGACCTCTGGAAATGCCCCGGCAATCTTGATATATTTCTCTTTCCACGTCCGCATGATCGTGACGACTTTTGAGTTATATCTAGCGCCGAAACCGTCAGCCGGTTTTGAAAGGTCTAGAAAATCATCCGACAATTCAAGCCACTTTTCTATTTCAGTGGGTTTAAACCCACCACTGGCCTTCGATTGAATTATAATCAATTTAACTTTAGAAACATTTTTCGCTTCTAATGTCGTTTCTGCTTTTACAAGCTGCCTATGATTTACGAGAAAATAAATTGCGTCAGCGCCTCCGTCGTTACCAGAGTCGGTTATGCCGTACATTATTTCGTCATCGTCAAGAGCATATTCTTTAATGAACTGCTCAACGGCGTAGTACAACCACGCATCCACTTTTTCAGGGACTTGGCGTTGCGTTTTCCAGTCCTCAAAATTTGCTCTTAAAACAATAGCGTCATTCGCTGACATTCTGGCTGTGCGCTGGCGCGCCTCCCTACCTGAGTCATCGCTCCAACCATAAGCCGAGTCGCTCTTCAAAATGCCACGGCACGAATCATTCTGTGGAAAACTCTCAGCCTCGTATCGGGCCTGTCCCTTGTTTTCTCTCATTTTCGCCCTCGTTATGTCAAGTGCATAATTGGGACAAAAAAAGAACTTGGCAAAAGGAACAAATCAAGTACGATCCTTCTCGGAACCGAAGATTGCCCAAGCGGTCCAGCCCATGCCAGAAGGAGCCGAACAGTGAGCCAAGCGAATCTCCGCCTCGTGGAAGGATCGTCCGTGGATAAGACCAAGGCGCTCGACGCCGCCCTGTCGCAAATCGAACGGGCCTTCGGCAAAGGGTCGATCATGCGGCTCGGCAAGAATCAGAAGGCCGTGGAGATCGAGTCGATTTCGACCGGCTCTCTCGGTCTCGACATCGCTCTTGGCGTGGGCGGTCTGCCCCGCGGTCGCGTGATCGAGATTTATGGACCGGAATCTTCGGGCAAGACAACGCTCACGCTTCACGTGATCGCCGAGGCGCAGAAGCGCGGCGGCACCTGCGCCTTCGTTGACGCCGAGCATGCGCTCGATCCGATTTACGCGCGCAAGCTTGGCGTCAATCTTGAGGAGTTGCTGATTTCGCAGCCCGATACGGGCGAACAGGCGCTTGAGATCACCGACACGCTCGTGCGTTCGGGGGCGATCGATGTTCTCGTCGTCGATTCGGTCGCGGCCCTGACGCCGCGTGCGGAAATCGAAGGCGAGATGGGCGAGGTGCAGCCGGGGCTGCAGGCGCGACTGATGAGCCAGGCCCTGCGCAAGCTCACCGCCTCGATCTCGCGCTCCAACACCATGGTCATTTTCATCAACCAGATCCGCATGAAAATCGGCGTGATGTACGGTTCGCCCGAGACGACGACCGGCGGCAACGCCCTCAAGTTCTATGCCTCCGTCCGTCTCGACATTCGCCGGATCGGCGCGATCAAGGACCGCGATGAGATGATCGGCAACCAGACGCGCGTGAAAGTGGTCAAGAACAAGGTTGCTCCGCCGTTCAAGCAGGTCGAGTTCGACATCATGTACGGCGAAGGCATTTCCAAGATGGGCGAACTGGTCGACCTTGGCGCCAAGGCCGGAGTCGTCGACAAGTCCGGCGCCTGGTTCTCCTACGACAGCCAGCGGCTCGGGCAGGGGCGCGAGAACGCCAAGACCTTCCTCAGGCAAAACCCGGACGTGGCTGAGCGCATCGAGCAGGCGATCCGCGAGAACGCCGGGCTGATAGCGGACAAGATTCTCGACGCCGCCGGCGACGACGCCGGCGAGGGAAACGAGAGCTGAAATCAGGGCGCATGCCTCTTCCGGCCCGCGTCGCCGCCATCCGCGGGTCGAGCGGAAGCGCCTGAAACGATCCCTCCGAAGGGGCCGCGGTCCGCCATCCCGCCGTCTCCCTCGACAGTTTCACGGCGCCCCGCTAGAAAGGCCCGGCTTCGCCGGGCCTTTCGCTTGTTGGCGGCCTCGCGGGAAATCGCTTTGGGCGCAATCGTCTGTCGTAGAGCAGGGCGTCGGCGGCGGGTGCAGTTGGATTTGGGTGAACATGAGCGGCGTCAACGAAATACGGGCGACTTTTCTCGATTACTTCGCTGGCGCCGGCCACGAGAAAGTCCCATCCTCCCCGCTCGTCCCGCGCAACGACCCGACGTTGATGTTCACCAATGCGGGCATGGTGCAGTTCAAGAACGTCTTCACGGGCGTCGAGAAGCGGCCCTATTCGCGTGCGACGTCCTCGCAGAAATGCGTGCGCGCCGGCGGCAAGCATAACGACCTCGACAACGTCGGATATACTGCGCGCCACCACACTTTCTTTGAAATGCTCGGCAACTTTTCCTTCGGCGATTATTTCAAAGAAGGCGCGATCGAACTCGCGTGGAGCCTCATTACCCGGCATTTCGACCTGCCGAAAAAGCGACTGCTCGTCACCGTCTACCATGACGACGACGAAGCCTTCAGTCTTTGGAAGCGAATCGCAGGTCTGCCCGACGAGCGCATCATCCGCATCGCGACATCCGATAATTTCTGGTCGATGGGCGAGACCGGCCCCTGCGGGCCCTGCTCCGAGATCTTCCTCGACCAGGGCGAGCATGTCGCGGGCGGCCCGCCGGGCTCGCCGGACGAGGACGGCGACAGGTTCCTCGAATTCTGGAACCTCGTCTTCATGCAATACGAGCAGGTCGCGCCCGGCGAGCGCGTGCCGTTGCCGCGCCCCTCGATTGACACCGGCATGGGTCTCGAGCGCATCGCCGCGCTCATGCAGGGCGTTACCTCGACCTACCAGACCGACCTGATGCGCGCGTTGATCCGCGCGGTGGCCGAGGAAACAGGCGTCGATCCGGACGGCCCGCAGGCCGCCAGCCATCGCGTCATCGCTGATCATCTGCGCGCCTGCGCCTTCCTCGTCGCCGACGGCGTCACGCCGCTGAACGAGGGCCGCGGCTACGTGCTGCGCCGGATCATGCGCCGCGCCATGCGCCACGCGCAGCTTCTCGGTGCGAAGGATCCGGTGATGTGGAAGCTCGTGCCCGCGCTCGTGCGCGAGATGGGCCAAGCCTATCCCGAACTCGTGCGCTCCGAGCCGCTGATCGTCGAGACTCTCCGCACCGAGGAAACCCGCTTCCGCACGACGCTCGCGCGCGGCCTCGGCATTCTCGAAGAGGAGACGCGCAACCTGCAGCCGGGCCAGCGCCTGTCTGGCGAAACCGCTTTCAAACTCTACGACACCTTCGGCTTCCCGCTCGACCTGACGCAGGATGCGCTGCGCGTCCGCAATCTCGGCGTCGACACCGACGGTTTCGACGCCGCAATGGAGCGCCAGCGCGCCGAGGCCCGCAAGGCCTGGGCGGGTTCCGGCGAATCCGCGACCGAGGCCGTCTGGTTCGGCTTGCGTGAAAAACTCGGCGCCACCGAATTTCTGGGCTACGCCGCCGAGCGCGCCGAAGGCGTGGTCACGGCCGTTATCGTCGATGGCGCAGAGACCTCGGCGCTCGCAGAAGGAACGCGCGCGAGTCTCATCGTCAATCAGACGCCGTTCTACGGCGAATCCGGCGGACAGGTCGGCGATTCCGGCCTGATCCTCGGACCAGGGGGGCGCTTCCGCGTCGACTCGACGTCCAAGAAGCTCGGCGACCTCATCGTCCATGACGGCGTGCTCGAACAGGGAATTCTGAAGGTCGGCGATGCGCTCGAACTTGCGGTCGATCATGCCAGACGCAGCGCCGTGCGCGCCAACCATTCTGCGACGCATCTCCTGCACGAGGCCCTGCGTCAGGTGCTGGGCGATCACGTCGCTCAGAAGGGGTCGCTGGTCGCCCCCGATCGCCTCCGCTTCGACTTCTCGCATCCCAGGCCGATCAGCGACGAGGACCTCGAGCGGATCGAGGAGATCGCCAATCGCGTCGTGCTGGAAAACGCGCCGGTCGCGACGCGCCTGATGGCTGTCGACGATGCGATTGAATCCGGCGCGCGCGCATTGTTTGGCGAGAAATACGGCGAGGAAGTGCGCGTCGTCTCGATGGGCGTCGAGGCCCACGGCGGCCGCCCGCATCCGTTCTCGATCGAACTCTGCGGCGGCACGCATGTCGAACGCACCGGCGACATTGGTCTCGTGTCGATTGTCGCGGAGAGCGCAGTCGGTTCGGGCGTGCGCCGCATCGAGGCCAAAACCGGCGCCGGCGCTCGCCATCACCTCAACGCGGACGCCCGCCGGTTGCGCGAGATCGCCTTGCTCGTCCGCGCGCCGGCGGAGGAAGCCGCCAGCCGCCTGACTACGCTGATCGAGGACCGCAAGCGCCTCGAACGCGAATTGGGCGATGCCCGTCGCAAGCTCGCCATGGGCGCGAGCGCGCCCGGCGCCCCTGGCGACGCCGCGCCGTTCCGCGACGTCGCCGGGGTCAAATTCTTTTCGCGCGCCGTCGCCGGCGTGGACATGAAGGATTTGAAGTCGCTGGCCGACGAGGCCAAGAAGACCATCGGTTCCGGGGTTGTCGCGATCGCGAATACGAGCGCCGACGGCAAGGGCGGCGTCGTTGTTTCGGTGACGTCCGATCTTGCCGGCCGGTTCAACGCCGTCGACTTCGTTCGCGTGGCGTCGGAAGCGCTCGGCGGCAAGGGCGGCGGCGGCCGACCGGACATGGCGCAGGCCGGCGGCCCCGACGGTTCGCAGATCGAGGCCGCGCTTTCGGCTGTCGAGGCCGCGCTGCGCCAGAAGGCGACGGAATGACCGAAGGCGGTCCGCATGGACTGACATCTGTGCGGCGGCGCATCCATTTCGTACTCGATGGCGCCGTGTCCGGACGCGCCGCCCGCGCTGTACATGCGGCGCTGGTCCTGCTGGTCGTCGTAAGCGTCGCCGTGGTCGTTCTTGATACTGTCCCCGAACTGGCGGCGGGCTACGGCGCCCTCTTCGAGGCGATCGAAATCGTCGCCGCCGGCGCCTTCACGGTCGAATATGCCCTGCGTCTCTGGACGGCGAACGAAAGCCCTGCCTATTCTGAACTCGGCCAATGGCGCGCCAGGATCAGATATGCGGTCACGCCCTTCGCCATTATCGATCTGCTGACCATTCTGCCGCTTTACCTGACGCTGCTCATGCCGACCGATCTGCGCGTGCTGCTGCTGCTCAGGCTCGTTCGATTCTTCAAGCTTGCACGCTATTCGCCGGGCATGCGGTCCTTGATCGCCGCATTGCAGGCCGAGCGCAAGGCGCTCGGCGCCAGCGCCGTGATCATCTTCGGCGTCATCCTGTTCATGGCTTCGGCGATGCATGTCGCCGAGCATGCGGCGCAGCCGGACCGCTTCGGATCGATCCCGCAATCCATGTGGTGGGCCGTCATCACTGTAACCACCGTCGGATACGGCGACGTCGTGCCCATCACCGTCGCCGGCAAGCTGATTGCGTCCGGCGCCGCGCTCATGGGATTTCTGCTGCTCGCCCTGCCGGTCGGCGTCGTCGCGACTGCGTTCTCGGAGGAAATCCACCGCCGGGAATTCGTCGTCACATGGTCGATGATCGCGCGCGTGCCACTGTTCGCGACGCTGGACGCATCGGAGATCGCAGAGATCATGCACTTTCTGCGCGCGCAGACAGTGCCGGCGCATACGGTCATCGTCCGCCGCGGCGATGAGGCGCGCTCGATGTATTTCGTCGCGGCGGGCGAAGTCGAGGTCGAACTTCCGCACGATACCGTGCGGCTCGGCGAAGGCCAGTTCTTCGGCGAGATCGCCGTGCTGCGCGATACGCGGCGTTCCGCCACGATCCGCACGACGCTGCAGTCGAAACTGCTCATTCTCGACGCCCAGGATCTGCGCATGCTGATGGCGCGCAATTTGGAAATCAGAAAGCGCGTCGAACAGGTCATCGCCCGGCGGAGCGATTATGCGAACCCGACGCCGCATGGCGACATGCTGCCCGACGAGATTGGCGACGCCTCGCAGGAGGGATGACGGCAAGGCCTTCGTTCCGCATCGGCCCCGGAGCGCGGCGTCGCCCGGCAATTGACCTGACACAAAGCCTCGGCGATTGTTCCTGTTAGGCTTGAGCGTAGGGAAGAAATCTCGAAAGGATCGGCGATGTTCAAATCCATTCTTGCCCCGGTTGACCTCGCTGAGCCTGCGCCTTCGCAGCCGGCGATCGAGGCTGCGACCGAACTGGCGAATCTCGGCGGCGGCCGGGTGCGCCTCATCAACATTCAGTCGCTGTTGCCGGCGACCTTCATGGATTACGTGCCGGCCGATTTCGACGCGAAGCAAAAGGCGCATGCCGAAGAGGGGCTCGCCGAGATCGCGGCGCAGGTGAAGCTGCCGGCCGATCGTCTCTCGACGGTGGTGCGCATTGGCGGCGTTTATCCCGAGATCCTCGCCGAAGCGAACGACTGGGGCGCAGATCTCATCGTCATCGGCTCGCATCGCCCGGCCATGTCGACCTATCTGCTCGGCTCGAATGCGAAGACAATCGTGCGCCACGCGAATTGCTCGGTGCTCGTGGTGCGTAAATAGCTCGTCCCGGCGTCGCCGGCGCGGCGCGCGCACACAACGGATCGATTATTCCTCATTTTGGGGAACGGGTTGTCGCCGGGCTCCAGCCGAGGTTGTCCACCGGACTTTGCGTTCGCCCGGTCAGGCGGCATTGACGGCTCTTTGATGGGGGCCGATCTTTCCCCGTCGCGACGGAGAGACTGATGTCCGAGTCCTATTTTCCGGTTTGGAAGCTCAAGACGTCGGGCGACATCGCGCCTGACGAGCGGTTGCCCTGGCCGCAGACGATTGCGCTCGGCGTGCAGCACGTTGTCGCGATGTTCGGCGCCACCGCGCTTGCGCCGATCCTCATGGGGTTCGACCCGAACGTGGCGATCTTCTTTTCCGGCGTCGGCACGCTGCTATTCTTCGCGATGACGGGCGGCCGGCTGCCGAGCTATCTCGGGTCCAGTTTCGCCTTCATCGCAGTCGTCATCGCGGCGACGGGCTATTCTGGGTCCGGGCCTAATCCCAATCTGCCGGTCGCGCTTGGCGGCATCGTCGCGGCAGGCGTCGTTTACGCGCTGATCGGATTGCTTGTCGCCTCGACCGGGACCGCATGGGTCGAGAAACTGATGCCGCCGGTCCTGACTGGCGCGATCGTTGGCGCGATCGGCCTCAATCTCGCGCCGATCGCGGTCAAGGGCGTGTCGGCGTCGGGTTTTGACACGGCCGTAGGACTGATCACGGTGTTCGCCGTCGGTCTGTTCGCTGTGCGCGGGGCAGGGCTGACGCGCCGTCTGCCCGTGCTGCTCGGCGGGCTCACCGGATATGTGATCTACCTCGTCTGCGCAAACCTGCTTGGATTTGGCAAGGCGATCGATTTTTCGTCGGTCTCCGCCGCCGCATGGTTCGGACTGCCTAAATTCGTCGAGCCGGTGTTCACCGGCGCGGCGATGACGTTGATTGCGCCGGCTGCGGTCGTGCTCGTCGCCGAAAATCTCGGCCATGTGAAAGCGATCGGCGCCATGTCTGGCCGAAATCTCGATCCGTTGCTTGGCCGCGCCTTTTTGGGCGACGGCGTCGCGACGATCGTTGCGGGCATGGGCGGCGGCACGGGCGTGACGACCTATGCCGAGAATATGGGCGTGATGGCCGTGACGCGCATTTATTCGACGCTGGTGTTCGTCGTCGCCGCCTGCGTCGCGCTGCTGCTCGGGTTCTCGCCGAAATTCGGCGCGCTGATCCTCACGCTGCCTGGTCCAGTGATCGGAGGGCTGTCGATCGTTGTGTTCGGGTTGATCGCCGCCACCGCCGGCCGCATCTGGGTCGAGAACCGCGTCGACTTTGCTAATCCGCGCAATCTGGTGACAGCGGCCGCCGCATTGACCGCCGGCGCCGGCGACCTGACCATCCATCTCGGCGGGTTCACGCTCGGCGGGATAGGGGCGGCGACCTTCGGCGCGATCCTGCTGTATCATCTGCTCGGGGCGCCGAAGGAACAGCCGTGAATTTGCACAAAAAAATACCCCGGACGATCAGGTCCGGGGTTTTCGCGATTGGTCGGTCGGTTGGGCGCCAGTACGTCCGTGGTCGGCTGCCGACAACGACCGTTCGTCAGACCGCCTTCAGGTTGCCGGCGGAAACCTTACCGGAGCGGCGATCGCTGATCAGCTCGTAGCTGATCTTCTGCCCCTCGTTGAGGCCGTTCATTCCAGCCTGTTCGACGGCCGAGATATGGACGAACACGTCCTTCTGGCCATCGTCGGGCTGAATGAAGCCGAAGCCCTTCTGGGCATTGAACCACTTAACGGTGCCTGTCGACATAGTACGTTCCTAGATTGAAGCAGCAAGGTCCGATGGGCGCTGGAGTGCGTCCATTTTCGATCGAATTATGTGGAGGAGTTTTGCGACGTTCAGATCTCCGACGAAGTATTCCTGAACGGGCCGCTTATTCGTCTGAAACTCGATTTTACCTGTCTATCAGAAATATTTTGAATTGGCAAATTTGGATATTTGCCGGACGACGATATGCGCGCAACCGCGCTGCGCGTGGATCATATCGGATGATTACCGTCGCCGGTCATGCCTTTTCGATGGCGCTTTCCCAGACGACGCGCTCGAACGGCTCCCGCGCCGTCTTGATTCGATACTGCACCTCGCCGCCGCGTTCCGGCAATTGCCGAATGATCTTGTATTCCACCATGGACGGAACGCGCGTGGACAGCCCCTGCGCCAGTCGGACATTTTGTCCGAGCTTGAATTTATGCGGCATGTCTGTCTCCGATCGATGGGCGTCAGCGTGACGCAACCGTCGCCCCGCACAAAAAATATGGTTTTTACCAATAATTACTATATCATGCATTCAGCCAGTCTGAAACTCGACAATAAATGCGCGGAAAATATTTTGGAGGAGCGTGGATGACGAGCTTTGACTATGGGGCTCCCGCCGAATTATTTGCTGGCGGCGCAACGAATTTCAGGCGCACGCCGCTTGGATACAGACGGTTCCTCAAGGCGGCGGACGCTATCCGCTTTGCAGTGGAGGAGCTCAGCCCGAAACTCCTGCGCGGAACCTTCCTCGAAATCGACGAAACCCGCTACAGCGGATCGGAGATCGAGCAATTGTACGATAGCGTCTCCTATCCGCTTGCCCGCGGCGCGCGGGCCGCGGCGTGCGGACCGGCGACCCGCAAGACTCGTTAGGGCCTGCACAGCGCCCGGCCCACGGCGGCCGGAGTTGGACGGGAGCGAGTATGAACCGGATGACGGCCCGACAGGCGCGGCAGGGCGGCGATTTACGTTATGGGCTTCAGGATTACGCCGCCAGCGCCGCCAGTATCCTCGCCCAGCTTCGCGCGCCTTTCTGAAACGACGACAATTCGTATTTCTCGTTCGGAGAATGCACGCGGTCGTCGTCGAGCCCGAAACCGACCATCAGCGCATCCATCTTGAGATCGCGTTTGAATGCTCCGACGATCGGGATCGAGCCGCCGGACGCGGCCAACACCGGCTCCTTGCCCCATTCCGCCAGCAGCGCCCGTCGCGCGCGCGACATCGTCTCGGAGCCGAATGGCAGTTGCAGCGCCGGACTTGCGCCGTGCGATGTGAACTCGGCGCGGCAATCGTCCGGCAAGCGGGCGCGAACGAAGGCGCGAAAACTCTCCGCGATCGCGTCCGGCCTCTGCTTGCCGACGAGTCGGAACGAGAATTTCGCCGTCGCCTCCGCGGGCAGCACGGTCTTCGATCCCTTGAGCGTGTATCCGCCGGAAACGCCATTTACGTCGCAGGTCGGACGCGACCAGATCTGTTCGAGCACGCTGCGGTCAGCCTCGCCGGCCGGGACCGACAGGCCCACGTCGCCCAGGAATTCCTCTTCATTGAAATTGAGCGAGCGCCATTGCTCCTCGACCTCGTCGGGAAGCTCGACGACGCCGTCGTAAAAGTTTGGGATTGTGATGCGGCCCTTGTCATCGTGAATGTCGGCGATGATCTGCGCGAGCACACGGATCGGATTGATCGCGGCGCCGCCGTACAGGCCTGAATGCAGGTCGCGGTTGGCGCCGTGGATCGTCACTTCCTCCAGCACCAGCCCGCGCAGCATGGTCGTGATCGCCGGCGTCGTTCTGTCCCACATGCCGGTGTCGCAGACGAGCATCAGGTCGGCCTGCAATTCCTTTTTGTTGGCGGCGAGGAAATCCGGCAGAGACGGGGAGCCCGTCTCCTCCTCGCCTTCCAGCAGTATCGTCAGGTCGCAGGGCAGGCCGCCCGTCTCGCGAAACGCGCGACAGGCCTCGATGAATGTCATGAGCTGGCCCTTGTCGTCGGCTGCGCCGCGTCCGAAGATCTGGGGGCCTGTCGTCGCGTCGACGAGCTTTGCGCCGAAGGGATCGCTTTCCCAGAGTTCGAGCGGATCGACCGGCTGTACGTCGTAATGACCATAGAACAGCAGGTGCGGAGCATCGCGCTGCGCCGCCTTCGCCCGGGCCACGACCATGGGATGGCCGGCGGTTGGGCGCACGCTTGCGGTAAATCCGATCGATGTGAGTTCCGCAACGAGCCATTCCGCGGCTCTGGCGCATTCGCCCTCATAGACCGGATCGGTCGATATGGATTTGATCCGGATGAATTCAAACAGCCGCTCGAGCGCGCTTTGGCGATTGGCGTCCAGTCGTTCGAGTGTTGCGTCGATCCTGATCATGGGGAATTTGTCTCCTGCGCGCGAGACTAGCTTGCCCGTTCATGGCGTCAAAGCGTCATCACGACTGCGCCCGACCCTGATTGGATACGCCGCTAGCGAGACATGCCGCCGAGCACGCCACGCAGGATCGCGCGCGTGAGTTGCGTGCCGACCGAACGCGCCGCCGATTGCGCGGCTGAGCGGATGATCATTTCGCCTGTCGACATATGCTGCCGCTTGCCGGTCGCCGCAGTCGCGCGACCGCCGAGCGCGCTTTCCAGCATTCCGCCGATCGAACCGAGCAGGCCTCCACCCGCGGCGGCCTCCTGCGGCGCTTGCTGATCGGCAGGCGCGGCGCCGGCGCTGCGTCCGGCTGTGCGTTTCTGCAGAACTTCAAAGGCCGATTCGCGGTCGATGGCGGTATCGTACTTTCCCTTGAGCGCGCTGGCGGCGATCACGGCGTCGCGTTCCTGCGGCGTGATCGGCCCGACGCGCGACTGCGGCGGAACGATGAGCGCGCGCTCGACCATGTTCGGCGAGCCCTTTTCGTCGAGCATGGACAGCAACGCCTCGCCGACGCCGAGCTGCATGATCGTTTCGGCCGTATCGAAGGCCGGGTTCTTGCGGAAGGTGTCCGCGGCGGCGCGCACCGCCTTCTGGTCGCGCGGCGTGAACGCGCGCAGGGCGTGCTGCGCGCGGTTGCCGAGCTGGCCGAGCACGACGTCCGGAACGTCGAGCGGATTCTGCGTCACGAAATAGACGCCGACGCCCTTGGACCGGATCAGCCGCACGACCTGCTCGATCGCCGTCATCAGCGCTTTCGGCGCGTTGTCGAACAGGAGGTGGGCCTCGTCGAAGAAGAACACGAGCTTCGGCTTGTCCAGGTCGCCGACCTCCGACAGGTGCTCGAACAATTCGGACAGCAGCCAAAGCAGGAAGGTTGCGTAGAGCTTCGGCGAGCGCATCAGCTTGTCGGCGGCCAGCACGTTGATGACGCCGCGCCCGTCGCGATCAACGCGCATGAAATCGGCGATGTCGAGCGCCGGCTCGCCGAAGAACTTCTCTGCGCCCTGTGTCTCCAGCACCAGCAATTGCCGCTGGATGGCGCCGACGGTCGCAGATGCGACATTGCCATATCTGGTCGTCAGTTCCGACGCGTGCTCCGCCACGAATTGCAATGTCGCGCGCAGATCCTTCAGATCCAGCAGCGCCAGACCCTGCTCGTCGGCGACTCGGAAAACGATGTTGAGCACGCCCTCCTGCGTGTCGTTGAGATCGAGCAGGCGCGCCATCAGCAGCGGGCCCATTTCTGAAATGGTCGCGCGGATCGGATGGCCTTGCTCGCCGAACAGATCCCAGAACACGACCGGGAAGCGGTCGGGCGTATAGGTCAAGCCCAGATCCCGCGATCGCGTGACCAGGCCCGGCCTGGAATCGCCCGCCTGCGAGACGCCGGCGAGGTCGCCCTTCACGTCGGCCGCAAAAACTGCCGTTCCGGCGTTCGAAAAGCCTTCCGCCAGCTTCTGCAGGGTCACTGTCTTGCCGCCGCCGGTTGCGCCGGTGACGAGGCCGTGCCGGTTCCCCAGGGCCAGATTGAGATATTGCCAGGTCGAGCCGCTCTTGCCGATGAGAATCTTGCCGTTGGCTTGGGTTGGATCGTCGGCCATGTGTCAATCCATGGAAGCGTTAAAATACGCGGAATCTGTCAAGCCTATAGGACAGATCGGCGCGCCGCGCCACTGACGCGGCCGCAGCGGACGGCTGGTTCCAGCGTCAATGCGCGGAAGAGTTGCTTGCCTTTTCAGGGGCGGAAAGCGACAAGCGGGAGCCTTTGCGGCCTTCGCATCGCCATGCCCGGCGATGCGTTGCGACTTCCTTTGAGGTTCACCATGGAAGAGCTTATACAGCGCATCACCGCCGCCACCGGGATCTCGCCACAGATTGCCGAACAGGCGATCGGCATGATTCTCGGTTTCATCAAGAAACACGCGCCGGAAGGCGCGGTTGGCGAGTTGATCAATTCAATTCCCGGCGGCGACGTAGCGGTCGACGCCAATGCGAGCGCCGGCGGGGGCGGTCTCATGGGCGCGGTCGGCGGCCTGCTCGGCGGACTGGGCGGCGCGGCGGGCGGCGCCGGCGGTCTGATGGCTCTCGCAGGTCAATTGCAGGGCAAGGGCCTCGACATGAGCCAGATCTCGACTGTCGGCCAGCAGATCCTCAAGTTTGGCGAAGAACAGATCGGTCCTGACAAGATGAAGGAAATTGCCCAGAACATCCCCGGCCTGTCGTCGATGATCTGAGCCACTACAGATCCGCAAGCCCGGCGAGCCCATCCAGTATGGCCGCCGGGCGAAGATCCCCGTACTCGTCCGGCGCCCTGGCGCGATTGATCCAGACCGTGCGAAAACCGAACTTCGCCGCGCCGGCCACGTCCCATCGGTTTGATGACTGGAACGAGACCTCGTTCGGCGCCAGACCGTACGTGCGCTCCACCAGGTCATAGGCGCGCGCGTCGGTTTTGAATACGCCGACGGATTCGACCGACAGCGATCGGTCGAGCAGGTCGGCGAGCCCCGCGGACTCGATCGCGCGCGCCAGCATGGCCGGCGTTCCGTTGGACAGGATGACGAGCCTCGCGCCGCGCGCCTTCAACGCCTTCAGGGTCGGGGCGACGTCGGCGAATGCGTCCAGCGTTTCATAAGCCGACAGCAATTGCGCGCGTGCGCTGGGCGAAAGTCCCCCGCAGCGGGCCGCGGCGAAATCGAGCGCCTCTTCGGTGAGGTCAGCAAAATCGCGATGCGCGCCCATCAGCGAGCGCGTCCAGGTGTATTCGAGCTGCTTTGTGCGCCAGAGGTCGGTCAGTTTGTCCGCTTGCGCGCCGACGAGATCGCGATGGCGCCCGACGGCCGAATGCACGTCGAACAATGTGCCGTAGGCGTCGAAAACATAGAGCGGATAAGGCTTCACGCGCCGGCCTCCGGGAGTCCGCCTTCCGCTTTCGGCCGCTTTCGGCCTCCGCGCAACGCCGACAGGTCGAGGCCGATCAGGCGCGCGGCGAGGAAAAAGATTGCGACGTAGACGCATCCGCCCATTGCGCCGAGCAGCGCGAACTCGGTTTCTGCAACCAGATGCGCGGCGCGCAGGGCTATCGCATGGGCGGGAGCTGCGCCGAGGTATGCGACCGCGGCGAGAGCAATCGAGGCGAAGACGCTTGCGCCGAGCACCTTCCGGAACGTTGCGTTCGGCTTCATCAGGCCGGCGCGCAGCGCAAGCGCGACGAGGATGCCGAAATTGATCCAAGCGCCCAGCGCCGTCGCGAAGGCGAGGCCGGGGGCGCCGTAGGGCTTGTAGAGCAGAAACTTCAGGGCGACGTTGAGCGCGACGGCGATCAGCGATGCAATCATCGGCGTCCTGGTGTCGCCGCGCGACTGGAAGCTCGCGCGCGCCGATGCGATGAGCACGACCGCGAGCAGTCCGACGTCATAGGCGCGCAGCACCATCGCAGCGGCCTGCGCTTCGCTGATTGTATAGCGCCCGCGCACGAAAGCCGCCTGCGTGATGAGGTCGGGTATCGTGAGAAACGCGACGAAGAACGGCGCGGCCAGAGCGATCGTGAGCGCCATCGTCCGATTCTGGGCGCGCAGCGCCGCCTCTGGCGCGTCGGCGGCATGCGCCCGGCTCATCTCCGGCAGCAGCACGGTGCCCGCCGCGATGCCGATCACGCCGATCGGCAGAAGGTAGATGCGATCGGCGTAATAGATCGAGGAGGGGCCGCCCGTCGGCAGGCGCGACGAAATGATCGTGTCTACGAACATGGCGATCTGTACGCCGGCCGATCCGATGACGGCCGGGCCCAGCGCCCTGAAGAACCGCCTGGTGTCCACGTCCCAGCGCGGTCGCATCGGCCGCGACGCTATCCCGGCGCGGCGCGCGGCGAATTCGATCTGCGCAAATTGCAGGATCCCCGCCAGCATGACGCCGGCCGCCGCCGCGTAGCCGGCGTTGGGGAACAGAAAGGCGGCCGCCAGCGCCACGATCATCGTGACATTGAGCAGTACGGGCGAGAAAGCGGCCGCGGCGAATTTGCCGTTGGCGTTGAGCGCCCCCGATTGCAGCGTCACCAGCGTGACGAACAGAAGATATGGAAAGGTGACGCGCGTGAGGGCGACCGTGAGGTCGAACTTGGCGGGGTCGGCGCGAAAGCCGGGCGCGAGAAGGTCGACCAGGATCGGTGTGAACGCCAGCGCAAGCGCCAGCAGCAGGACTTGCGAAGCGAGCAGCAGCGTGAAGATGCGGCCGGAAAATCTCCTCGCCTCGTCATGCCCCTCGGTTTCGATCGCGCGCGAATAGGACGGGACGAAAGCCGCGCTGAACGCCCCTTCGCCGAAGATCGTGCGAAAGAGGTTGGGCAGACGGAAGGCGACGACGAAGGCGTCGTTCATCATGCCGCCCCCGAGCAATGCGGCGAGCATCAGGTCGCGAAAGAAACCCGAGATTCTCGAGAGCAGCGTGAAGCCGCCGACAGAGAGGAGATTACGGATCATTCCGCTGCGTTTCCGATGCGCGCCGCGCCAGAGGCCTGCGCCTGTTCGTCCCGCGACAGATGCTCCGCGACGATGTAGAGCGGCCGTCCCTTCACTTCCGCGAAGATGCGGCCGATATATTCGCCGATCACCCCGAGCGACAGCAACTGGACGCCCGCCAGAAAGGTCACGGACACGATCAGTGACGCATAGCCCGGAACGTCAACGCCCAGCAGCAGCGTGCGAACGATGAAAAAGGTTGCCGCCGAGAGCGCAAAAATCGAGATGAGGCCGCCGAAATATCCCCAGACCTTGAGCGGCATTGTCGAGAATGACGTGAGCCCGTCGAGCGCGAAGCGAGTCAGCTTGCCATAAGAGAACTTGGACGCGCCGCTGGCGCGCTCGGCGACCTGGAAAGGCACGCCGATCGACTTGAATCCGATCCACGCGTAGAGGCCCTTGGAGAAGCGCGCCCGTTCGCGCATGCGCAGCAGCGCGTTCACTGCCTTGCGGTCGAGCAGCCTGAAGTCTCCGGCGCCTGGCGGCAGCGACGTTTCGCCGAAACGCTCGAACAAATGATAAAATCGCATCGTCAGCGCCCGGCGCAACGGCGCGTCGAATCTGCGGTCGATGCGCTGCCCATAGACGTTCTCGTATCCTTCGCGCCATTTCGTCACCATCGCCTCGATTGCTTCGGGCGGATGTTGCAGATCGGCGTCGATGATGACGACAGCGCTCCCGCGCGCATGGTCTAGGCCGGCCGCGATCGCCACCTCCTTGCCGAAGTTGCGGCTGAACGACAGGGCGTCGATGCGCGGGTCCGCGTCGCGCGCCGCGCGCGCCGCAGCAAGCGTGCCGTCGCTCGATCCGTCGTCGACCAGAATGATCTCGAACGATTGCACGCAGCGATCCAGCGTCGCCGAAATGCGCTGGATGAGTTCGGGGATATTCTCCGCCTCGTTGAAGACGGGGACGACCACCGTCAATTCAGGCATCGATTGCGCCTTCTGCGGCAAGGATTCTCTCCGGCTGGCGGGTCGCGCTGACAACTAGGCGCGGCGACGGAAATGCGCAAGAACGGTGCGTGGCCGGCAGGGCGGCCGCGGGCGGACCAGATCGATGGCGGGCTTCGATTTCGTACTTTGCGCCGACGATTTCGGCATGAGCGAGGCGGTAAGCCGCGGCCTGCTGGAGGCTGCGCTGGCTGGCCGCGTTTCGGCCGCTTCCGCCATGACCTCCCTCCCGGACTGGCCGAGAGCCGCCAGGGATTGGGCTGCGAGCGGCCCTGACGCCGACCTGGGGCTGCATGTCACGCTCACGTGCGGCGCCCCGCTCGGAACGATGCCCCGCTTCGCCCCGTCCGGAGAATTGCCGGGCCTTGGCCAGCTCGCTGCGGCCGCCCTGCGCGGCGTCCTGCCGCTGGACGAGATCGAGGACCAGATCGGCCGCCAGATCGACGCCTTCCGTGATTCATTTGGCGCTGCGCCCAGCCATGTCGACGGGCACCAGCATGTGCATGTTCTGCCAGGCGTGCGCACGGCCCTGTTGTCGGCGCTCGCCCGGCGCGGCATGTCAAATGTCTTTATTCGCGACAGCTCGGATGCGCCGCGCCGGGTGGCGCGCCGCCGCGCCTTCGCAGCCAAAGCTATGCAGGTCAATGCGCTCGCGCTCGGTTTCGGGCGGGCGGCGCGGCGCGCCGGCCATTCGCTCAACGACGGGTTCGCCGGTTTTTCCGATTTCGCGCCTGGTCGGTACGACGCCGAGCAATTCTCGACCTATCTGGCCGCGCCGGGCGCGCGCCATCTTGTCATGTGCCATCCCGGTCGTGTCGACGACGCGCTGCGCCGGCTCGACCGGGTAACTGACGCGCGCGAAACCGAGCTGGCTTTCCTGATGTCGTCTACATTCGTCGATCTTCTCGAACAAAATGGAGCCCGTCTGTCGCGGTTTGCCGCCTGATTAGGGCGCTCTTAACCTCGTTGCTGCATCCTGTTGGAGATCCACGATGGGGACGGGGCCGTCTGACGCGCGTCCGTCTTTTGCTCCGGGCAGCGCATGATCTTCAGGATGACGAGGAAGGCCGCCGACCGGGCGTCCGGCGACCGACGTGGGGGCGACAGTCGGGACTCTCTTCAGAAATCCGTCGCGCAGGTGGCCACGGGGATGGTCGCGGCGCTTGTTCTGGTTGGGGTCGCAACGGCGAGTTGGTATGCGTGGCAGCGCGGTCGCAGCGATCTTCTGGACCGCGCCGACAATTACATCGGCGTCGTCGCGCAGGCGATGGCGGAACTGACGCGTCAGGACGATCGCGCCGGCGCCGAGCGGCTGCTGGCGGGCCTGCTCACGGATCCGTCTGTTTCCGCCGCCGCCGTGGTTCTGCCGGACGATTCGAATTTCGCCGTCGTTACGCGGCGCGACCGGCCTGCCGTTTCCGCCGCTACGATTCGGCAGTTGGTCGTTCAGAATCACAGCCGCCTCCAGAATGCGCACAACATCGTCGTTCCGGTGGAAGGCGGAGGCGCCGTGATCGAGACCCCGCGCGCGGGGACGGCGAAGTCGGGCGAGCGGCTCGTGCTGGTGATGGATTACGGACTGGCCGACTCGGCCGCCGTCGGCGACTTTCTGTTCATGCTGGCGGAAGGGCTCATGACCGTGGCTGCCGTCGGTCTGGCGCTCAACAGGATTCTTGGCAACGTCGTCTCTCCGATCGATCGCCTGACCGGCGTGATACGGGAACTGGTGGCGGGCGATCTTTCGCAGGAAATCCCGGACCGGCGCCGCAATGACGAAATCGGCCAGCTCGCGCGCGCCATCGAGTTCTTCAAGCAGACTCTGGTCGACCGGAACGCGTTGCAGGCTGACGTCGACTCGCGGCGCGGCGACGATCAGGCGCGGCGCGCGGCGCTGGAAACGATGATCGCCAATTTCCGTTCCGAGATTCGGGCGGTTCTGAAACAAGTTGGCGGAAACACTGAACAGATGTCGGTCGCCGCCGACAGCCTTTCGGAGATTGCGCGTCAGAGCAACGGGCGCGCGGAAGAGGCGACGGCGCGCACGGCGGAGGCGTCGCAGAATGTCGCCACGGTGGCGCGCGCGTCGGAAGAATTGTTCCAGTCGATCACGGAAATCGAGATGCAGATCGGCCGTGCGCGCGAGCATGTGCAGGCGGCGGCCGCCACGACCGCGCAAACCTCCGGCGCCATCAGCGGGCTGGCGGAGAAGGCCAACGCCATCGGCGAAATCGTCGGACTCATTCAGGCGATTGCTGCGCAGACCAATCTCCTCGCGCTCAACGCGACGATCGAGGCCGCGCGCGCCGGCAGCGCCGGACGCGGCTTCGCGGTCGTCGCGCAGGAGGTCAAGGCGCTCGCCGGACAGACGGCGCACGCGACCGAGCGGATCGCCGAACATGTCGCCTCGATCCAGCAGGCGACGTCGAGTTCGGTCGAGGCGATCGGCGCCATCGGGGCGACGATGAAACAGGCGGAGAGCTTTACGGCGAGCATCGCGGTGGCCGTCGAGCAGCAGGCTGCCGCCACCAACGAGATCGCGCGCAGCGTGGGCGAGGCCGCGCGCGGCACGCAGAACGTCGCGTCCAACATGCAGCAGCTCAAGGCGACCGTCGGGGAGACCGACCAGTCGGCGGCGCAGGTCCATCAGGCGGCAAACGATGTCGCCGCGCAGACGCATATTCTCAATGACACGATCGGGACATTCCTCGAGCGCGTCGCGGCGGCGTGAACGCAAAAAAAGCCCGGCCGGGGCCGGGCCTTCCTGTCTGGTTCTGGCTGCGCGTCAGCGGGTCGCCTGGAACATTTCCTCGACGTAGTCCCAGTTGACGAGGTGGTCGAGGAACGCCTTCACGTAATCGGCGCGGCGATTGCGGTAGTCGATGTAATAGGAATGCTCCCAGACATCGCAACCGAGGATCGGCGTCGCGCCATGCACCAGCGGGTTCTCGCCGTTGGGCGTCTTCATCACGCTGACCTTACCGTCCTTGACGACGAGCCATGCCCATCCCGAACCGAACTGGCCGACGCCGGCCGCAATGAAGTCCTCCTTCATCTTGTCGATAGAGCCGATGCCGTCGATGATCGCCTTCTCGACAGCGCCCGGGATTTTCGCGCCGCCGCCATTCGGTTTCATCCATTTCCAGAAGTGCAGATGGTTATAGTGCTGGCCCGCGTTGTTGAACAGCGGAGCATTCTTGCCGAATGAGCCCCGGACGATCTCTTCGAGCGACTTGCCTTCCAGACCGGAGTCTTTCAGCAGGCTGTTCCCCGCAGTGACATAGGCGTTGTGATGCTTGTCGTGATGATACTCGAGTGTCTCCTTCGACATGTACGGCTGGAGAGCGTCGTAGGCGTAGGGAAGCGGCGGCAGCGTGAAGGACATGAGCGACTCCGAAATAGGATGATGCGCGCGATATATTGGCGCGACGGCGCATCCATATCTAGGGGGCGAGCTTGGTCGGGACAACTGGCGTTTCGAAGACATATTTGCGACGGGCCGCAAACAACCTATTCTATTCGCCGACGGAATTGGGAGTGGATCCTTGAGGAAAGCGATCGATTGGCTGCTGCTGGCGCTGGGAGTAGTCCTGTTTGCGGTCGGCTTTTGGTGGATGTGGACCGGTTGGGACATCGTTCAGGCGGAGCGCGGCTGGGCCGCCGTGATCGCGGGCTCGGTCCTGTTGACCGGCGGCGTCGTCACGACGGCGATTGCATGGGCCGCGATGAGCCTGCGGGACAAGGTCATCGTTACGGCGTCTGCGCCCGACCGCGAAGCGCCAGGGGCCGCGGTTGAATCGATCGAGCCCGCGCCGGCGTCCGAGGTCGCGGCCGCTGAGCCGCCGGGAGCAATGGCGGAGCCGGATCTCGAAATGGATGAAGCGACGCTTGTCGCGGTCGAAACCTTTGGCGGCGAGGAGGCTGAATCGCGCGAGGACGCTGAGCCGTCGCCCAAACGCCCCTCGATCGACGATCTGTTACACGCCCATTCGCCCGCTCCGCTCGCGCACAGGGATGAAGCGCACGACTCCGAACCGGCGCAGGACGAACCGCCGGCGCCGGCCATAACCCGTCGCGAGCCGTTTTTCAGCCTGTCGCGCCGGGATGCGCCGGCGCGGCCCGTCGAACCCGAGCCGCCGGCCAAACAGGCGCAAGAGGAGCAGGACGACTGGCTCGAACAGACCGCGCTCACTCTGGGGGCGGCGATGGAACAGGCGGCGGAAGCGCCCGCTGCGCCGTCTCCGCTCACGGAAAACACCCCGGAGCCGCCTGTCCAGCCTGCGGCGGAGCCGTCCAAGGCTGCGGCGATCGTCGGGCGGTATTCGTCCGGCGATACAAATTACATCATGTTCAGCGATGGATCGATCGAGGCGCAGACGCCGGACGGCGTCATGCGTTTCTCCTCGCTTGTCGAACTCAGGCGCTTCGTCGAGCAGCGGAAGTAAAAGCGCCGCTGGCCGCAGCGAGCGCGAACGCCTGCTGCAGGGCGACTTCGCCGAGACGCTCGAAGCGCCCCGAAGCGCCGCCGTGGCCTGCATCCATGTTGGTGCGCAACAGGATTGGCCCGCCGCCTTTCATGGTAGCGCGCAGACGCGCGACCCATTTTGCCGGCTCCCAATAGGTGACGCGCGGATCGGTCAGGCCGGCGAGCGCGAGCAGGGGCGGATAAATCTGCGCGCGAACATTGTCGTAGGGCGAGTAGGACAGCATCGTCTCGAACGCCTGCGCGTCATCGATCGGATTTCCCCATTCGAGCCACTCCGGCGGCGTCAGCGGCAGATCCTTGTCGAGCATGGTGTTGATCACGTCGACGAAGGGCACGTCGGCTATGATTCCGGCGAACATATCCGGCGCGAGGTTCGCGACGGCGCCCATGAGCATGCCGCCGGCGCTGCCGCCCTGCGCCACGATCCGGCCTTTCTGCGTCCACCCGTCATCGATCAGCTTGCGTCCGGCCGCGATGAAATCCGAAAACGTGTTTGGCTTGTTGGCGAGTTTGCCGCTTTCATACCAGTTCCACCCCTTGTCCGCGCCGCCGCGGACATGCGCGATCGCGTAGATGAAACCGCGATCGACCAGCGACAGCCGATTGGCGCTGAAACTCGCGGGCGTCGCATGGCCATATGCGCCATAGCCATATAGCAGGCACGGCGCGGGGCCTTGCCTGTCGGCGCGCGCGAGGATGGAGACCGGCACTTCGGCCCCGTCCGGCGCGCGCGCGAAAATGCGGCGCGTGATGTAGCGAGAGGGATCGTGGCCTGTCGGGATCTCTTGCCGCTTGCGCAAAGTACGTTCGCGCGAAACCATGTCGTAATCGTACGTTTCGTTGGGCGTCGTCATTGACGAATAGACAAAGCGCAGGATGTTCGTATCGAATTCGGGTCCGGTTTCGATGCGCAGCGAATAGGCCTCTTCCGTGAACGCAATCGAATGTTCGTCGCCGCTCGCGATATCGCGCACGATGATGCGCGGAAGTCCGTTCTCGCGTTCCAGCCGCACGAAGTGACGCATGAAAACCGAGGCGGCGACGATCATGCAGCCGGGCCGATGCGGGACAAGGTCGCGCCAGTACGCGCGGTCCGGCGCATCCAGCGGGGCTTCGACGATCTTGAAATCCTCGGCGCCGTCGGCGTTCGTCCTGATCAGCAGCCTCTCGCCGTGATGCTCGACTTCGTAACGCAGTTTCGGCGTGCGCGGGGCGACGAGACGCGCGGGTCCGCCTGCGTCGGTAAGGTCGATCAGCCACGCCTCGCTTGAATCGTGATCGCTCATCGATGCGATCGCAAACCGCCCGGAGCAACTGCGCCGCAGGTGCACGAACCAGCCGGGATCGAGATCCTGCGCAATCAGTTCGTCTTTGGCCTGATCCGTGCCGAGCCGATGGCGCAACACCTGCGCCGTGCGATGGTTGTCGTCGACGCGCACATAATGGAACGCGCGCGAATCCGCCGACCACACGATCGAGCCATCGGTTCGTTGAACGACATCGGGGAGGTCGTCCCCGCTGGCGAGGTCGCGCACGCGAATGGCGTAGAGTTCGGAGCCCTTTTCGTCGCAACTCCACGCAAGCAGCCCGTGGTCGGGTGCATGTTCCGCCGCGCCGATGTCGAAGAACGCCTTGCCCTTCGCCTGAGCGTCGCCGTCGAGCAGGATCGTCTCGCCCGCGCCTCCGCGCGGCCGCCGGCAAATCAACTCGTGCTGGCCGCCTTCGCGAAACCGCGTGTAGTACTCGAAGGGGCCGTCCGGCCATGGGACTTGCGCGTCGTCTTCCTTGATGCGGCCGCGCAATTCGGCGACGAGTTCTTCCTGCAGAGCTTCTGTCGGCGCCAGGATCGCATGGGAATAGGCGTTCTCCGCCTCCAGATGCGCCCGGATGTCCGGCGGGGTCTTTTCCGGGTCGGCCAGCACCTCCTGCCAGTTGTCGGCGCGCAGCCATGCGTAGTCGTCGACGAGTTTGCGACCGTGAATGATTTGGGCGACGGGGCGTCGGTCAGCGCGCGGCGGTTGGCGCGCCGCAGCCGCAATCGGCTTGGTCATGCCTGGCCTACCTGTCGCTGGGGTCGAACGAGAGGGCGGTCCCGTTCATGCAATAGCGCAACCCGCTCGGCGCGGGGCCGTCCGGAAACACGTGACCGAGATGCGCGTCGCACCGCGCGCACCGCACTTCCGTCCGGCGCATGAACATGCCGCGATCCTCATGCTCGCTGACCGCTTCTTTGGTCGCAGGCGCGTAAAAACTCGGCCACCCCGTGCCCGAATCGAATTTCGTCTGCGATGCGAAGAGAGGTGCGCCGCAACAGACGCAGGAATAGGCTCCGGCGCGCTTTTCATCCCAGTGCGGGCCGGTAAAGGCGCGCTCCGTGCCGTGCGCCCGGGTCACTCGAAATTGCTCCGGCGTCAGTTGTTCGCGCCACTGACTCTCGGATTTCGTTATTTTCGCGGCGGTGGGTTCGCTATTCATTCGTGCCTCCGTGCCGGAAGGTACTTAGGAGGCCCACTGGCGCCGGGCAAGACGCAGCAGCGCATGAAGATTAAACGCGGCTTTATAATTCAATCGCAAACCACCCCGTGAGGATAGGCGAATTCGTCGCATATGCTTTCATGAAAGCAATCGTGTGCTCATTAGACAATAGCGAATTTACAATAATTATGCGCCGCAGCGTTTTTACAAGTTGCTTGTGTTACGTGCCTGGCGTAGTGTTATCGTCTGCAATTCGAGGTTGGTTTCAAGGATGCGCCCTCGGAAACAAGCGAGATTTGCAAGGAATGCAATTGTGTCCGCGTTTTGGCGGACTTACATGGAAGTATACCCCTCATGAGCGAGAATTCGGCCCAGGCCGCTTATATCGAGCTGGCGGCGGACATTGTGTCGGCCTACGTCAGCAACAATTCCGTCCCCCTTGCGGAACTGCCCAATCTCATCCGCGACGTTCATTCGGCGTTGGTGCGGGTTACAGAACAGAACGCTCCTGTGGTCGTTGAGCCGTTGAAGCCGGCGATTCCAGTCAAGAAATCGATCACGAACGACTACATCATCTGCCTGGAGGACGGAAAGCAATTCAAGTCTTTGAAGCGTCACCTGCGTGCGCAATACAATCTGTCGCCGGACGCCTATCGCGAGAAATGGGGGCTGCCGCCCGACTATCCGATGGTCGCTCCGAACTACGCGCAGGCGCGCTCGAAACTCGCCAAGCAGATGGGCCTCGGTCAGCAACGTCGCCGCCGCAGCAAGTGATCCAGACGTATCTGGTAGTTTTCGCCCGGAGCGCGCCGCGCTCCGGGTTTTTTGTCGTCTCCGGTCTGTATAAGAAAAAAAACATTGACGCAGACAAAAATCCTATCATATCCTCTACATGCGCGTATGGCTCTTTAGTGTCGCGCTGGAGGCATTGAAATGCAAAGTCTTTTCGTTGAATTGGCAATAGGTGCGCGTACCTATTTTGGGGGCGCCCGATGAGCGGCCGCAGGAGAGGCGCGTCCGCGCCAGGCGAAATCGGCCGTGACGCGCGTCGGCTGCTGCTGGCTCTGGCGCAGGAGGGCGCGGCGCCGGGACGGGTGGACCTGCGCGAAGGATTTCTGGTGGTCGCTGCGCCGCGGAACGGCGTGACGGCGATCATCGCCAATGCGCCGCTCGCGGCCGGCGACGCGCTCGTGGAGCGCAACCTGGCGCGCTGGAGCGGCGAAGGACGGGGGCGGCGGCTGGCGCTGCTGCCGGAGGGCGCAGCCTGCGCCCGTCGTCTTGAAACGCCGCGGGGATCGGATCCCTTCGCCGCGCAGCACAGGACGCTCGCCGTCCGGACCATCGCGCCTGGCGGCCCGCCCCTGACTGTGGACGAGGCCGAAAGTCCGCTGTCCTGGCTCGGCCGCCGCAAGGGCCGCAACGGCGCGCCCTTTCTCGCCGCCGCCCAGATCGAGGCGGGCGAGCGTTTCGGCCGCGATATCGCCGTCGCGCAACTTCTGCCGCGTGTCACGTCCGACTGGTCCGGCGCTGCGGCCTCGGGCGGGCGCGGGCCACAACAGCTTCACATCAGCGATCTGGCGATCGCGGCGCGCCAGCGAATCGACCGCGCTGCCGCGTCGGTCGGCCCGGAGATGAGCGGCTTGCTGATCGACATCTGCGGGTTTCAGAAAGGCCTTGAGCTTGTAGAGCGCGAACATGCGTGGCCGCCTCGCGCCGCCAAGGTCGTGCTGCGAATCGCGCTCGACCGTCTCGCGGCCCATTACGGCCTGTCCTCGGTAGCCCGCGGTCCAGATGGCGCACGGAAAACACGGCGCTGGGGGGCCGAGGATTATCGCCCCTTGATCGACCCGCCCGCCTGAGCGCGGGTCAGGCGCTCTGCAACGCCGCGCGCGCGTCGGACCTGATTCGCTCGACCATGGAGCGCAATCCGTTCGATCGCTGCGGCGTCAGATGCGCGCCGAGGCCAAGCCGGTCGAAAATGGCGAGCGCGTCGGTCGTGGCGATTGTTTCGGCGGGCTTGCCGGAGAAAATCGACAGAGCGAGCGCGACCAGTCCGCGCACGATGTGAGCGTCGCTGTCGCCAAGGAAGAACAGAATCGGCCGTCCCCGCGCGTCGTGTCTGACATGGGTTTCGAGCCAGACCTGACTGGCGCAGCCGCGCACGCGGTTCGTTTCATTGTGGGCCGCCTCCGGCAACGGTTCGAGCGTGCGGCCGAGTTCGATCAGATAGCGGTAACGATCTTCCCAATCGTCGAGGAGTTCGAAATTCTCGATGATCTCGGCGAGCGCAGGCGAGGCGGCATGGTCATCCATCGCCCCTCTATATTGCGTTTGCGCGGGTCTGCGCCAGTCTTCAGTTGGCCAAACGGCCGCGTTGCTGCTTTTTCGGAGCTGTCGCCTGCGCGAGGGCGTCGTTCGCCGCAGCGAGGCATTGCAGCGGCGCTACGGCGCAGGCCGACGATGCTCCCTCGATCACCGCCGCCTGCGCATGGGTCGCGAGTTCTCCCGCCGCCTGCCGCGCGGTCGCCTCCGGCCGCTCGCCGCCGGGCCAGGTCATGCAGTAAAAGACAATCGCGAGCCAGAAGGCGCTTTTGATCAGAAAGAACATCGTTCCCGTCCCGTCGTCGCAGGAACCCTATCGAAGACATTCTGCATTTTTCTCAAATTTCTTGCGTTGATTCGTCCGGTTGAATTTCCGGTTTCTTTACTCCGCGCGGCCGGCGCGGCTCATCTTTGGAAAGGGGTTGAAAACCATAAGCGCCGGTTTTCAATCGAAAAGTGGCTTGCCGAAGAGGTTTAGCGGCCATCGGACCGGGCATTTAGGGTTCACTTAAGGCTCCTCTGCGAGGTTGAACTGCGGGAGACAAGGGCGCCAGCCCTGCCCCAGGGGGTGAGCGTGAGCGTAGCTTCTGTCATCGAACAGCGTCTGGCCGGGATTGTCATTGCGCAGGCGCCGGCGACCGCGGTTGAGCGGGTCCGCCTCAAGGCCTTCGTCGCCGTGCGCCTGGGCTTCGCGGCTTTCCTCATGCTGGCCGCGCCGGCCTGGCTTCTTGCGGTGTCATCACCTCCGGCATGGCAGTGCGCAGGCTTTGCCGCGCTGCTTGCGCCGTTGTGCGCCGTGTTCGCGCTTTCGCGCGGCGCGACGCTCGATATTGCAGAGGTCGTATCCGTCGCTGGTCTGCTCGGTTTCGCCGTGGCGCTTGCGTTCGGCGGCGCGGATTATTCCGCGCTTTCCTTCGCTGTGCTGTTGCTCGCGGTGCTTGAAGCCGCCGCGTCCGGTCGCGCCGGGTTTCTGCTTGCGGTGGCTGGCGTCGCCATCGTCGTCGCCGGCGTCGTGGCTTTGTCCGGCGCGCCGCCCTCGTCAGCCGGTCTGACGCAGGCTTCCGTCGCCTTCCTGCTCGCGGCCCTGATCGGCTACGCGAGCGCGCTCGGATGGGCGATGGCTTATACCAATGCCGCCGCCACCTTCGGCGAACGCCGCGAAACCCTGCGCCACGAGGCGCTCGCCCAAACGATCGGCGACCTTGTGCTGCGTCAGGACCGCGACGGCTCGGTGGTGCATGCGAGCAACGAAGGCGTGACGATGTTCGGGCTCTCGCCGCGCGATCTTGTCGGGCGCGGTCTGTTCGAGCGCATTCATGTCGCCGATCGCCCGACGTTTCTCAGCACGATCGCCGATGCCCTCGACGTCGACTCCACCGCGTCGTGTCTTGTGCGCTTGCGGCGCGGCGCGTTGAACGATGACGACGGCGCCCTGGGCGAGCCGAGCTTCGCCTGGATCGAGATGCGCGTGCATCGATTGCCGAACGAGCGCCGCTCGACCGATCCCCAGGATCGTGCGGCGGTCGTCACGATTATCCGCGATGTGACCCGCGCGCGGCAGGTGGAGGAAGACATTCTCGCGGCGCGCGAACGAGCCGAGCAGGCCAACGTCTGGAAAGATCGCTTCCTCGCCAACGTCACGCATGAGCTGCGCACACCGCTCAACGCCATCATCGGTTTCGCCGAGATTCTCGGTAATGAGGAGATCGCGCCGCCGGATCCCGCGCGTCGTCGCGAATATGCGCAGATCATTCATACCTCCGGCCATCACCTTCTCGAAGTCGTGAACTCCATCCTCGACGTGTCCAAGATCGACGCCGGCTCCTTCGATATCGTCACCGAACCGTTTTCGCTGCCACCATTGCTGGATCAATGTTGCGACATGATGAGCCTGCGGGCAGGGAAGGGCGGCGTCTCGATCGTCCGCGACTATCCGTGGGAGATGGACGAAATCGTCGCAGACAAGCGCGCGTGCAAGCAGATCATCATCAACCTCATGTCCAACGCCGTGAAATTCACAGCCGCCGGCGGAACGGTGACGCTGACCGCGCGCCCGGAGGGCAACAGCTTCCTCATCGCAGTCTCCGATACCGGCATCGGCATCTCTGCGAGCGATCTGGCTCATATCGGCGATCCGTTCTTCCAGGCGCACAATTCGACGACGCGCGCCTACGAGGGCACGGGCCTCGGATTGTCGCTGGTGCGTGGACTCGTCGGCTTGCATGGCGGTTCAATCGTGGTCGAAAGCGCGCTCGGTCAGGGAACGACCGTCGCCATTCGACTGCCCGCGCACTGCGCTGTGCAGGGCGGCCCGCGCCTCGCGCAGATCGAGACCGTCGTGCGGCGCGGATCGAACTTGCGCGTCCCGAATGTCGACCAAACAGGACTGAAAAAAATTGCGTAAGGCTGCTGTTCATCCCGACTTTGATTTCGATCTTCCCGACACGGGCGCAGACGAACGCCGGCATTCCCTGGCGCGTCGCCTGCTGGGTCCGCGTCCGGCCGCTCGCGCCGGCGTCGCCGCCCTCGCCTTGCTCAGCGTCGCCAGCATGATCAATGCGCTGTTCCTTCAGGACCAGCGCCACGCCGCGCCATTGTTCCAGATGAACCTGCGCACGCAGGCGACCGCGACGGAGCAGCCGACGGCGCCGCTTCCGCCCCTCGCGCCGCGCGCTCTCGGTCTTGCGCCCGCCCCCGCCCCCGCGCCGGCTGCTGCTCCGGCGCTTGCAGCTCGGTCGGCTTCGCCGCGCGCGGCGGCGCCGACGCCGGCGCCGGTCGATCCGATTGGACAGGAGATCGCTCACCTCGAAAAGGCGCCGCCGCGCGCCGAAAGGCCAAGGCCGACGGAGGCCAGACACGCCGATCCGATCGGCGGTCTGATGCGCAACGCCGGCATCGCATCGGCGCCGCCGGCGACGGCGGATTCATCCGTGCTCGCCGCGCAGCGCGCACTGATGAAACTCGGCTTCGTCGTGAGGCCCGACGGCGTATTTGGCGAGACGACGCGCCAGGCTATCAAGACCTTCGAGCAGGACCGCGGCCTGACCGCGGACGGCGAGCTGACGCCAAAAATCAAGCGGGAGTTGGCGAGACTGTCCGGCCTCGAGGCGCAATGACGTGCGGCTGCGCGCCGACATTTTCGTTGCGGCCCTGATCAGGCGGGCGCAGGCCGTCGGTGCGATCGCCATGCTCAGGCGCCGTGGCGCGCCCGAAGCCGGGGCGATTTTTGTCATTCTCGACAGACTCGATGGACGAGCCGCGCTGTTCGCTCCGGCGCCGCAGACAGAAATCGGCGACGATGGCGATCGCCGCTTCGCGCGCGTTCATCGCGAGGAATGGATTGATTCCGCCGCCATCGAACAGCGTTTGAAACGTGAGATCGAGTTCGACGGCGACCTGTGGATCGTCGAAATCGAGGACCGTCTCGGCCGCGATTTTCTTACCCCCGGCTGAAGCGCCGCGAAGCATCGCCGGACGCCCTGAATCCGGTCCGGGGCGCGTCGAATGTTTCGGCGGTTCGGGGCGCATGTTCGCTCGCGCTCGCCGATCTGGACGTGCGGCCGTGAACGATCGCCGCAACGATGCGGTAGGCGGTCGCCGATCCGGTCTCGATCGCCAGATGCGCACCGCTTTGCGCGCCTGTTGGCAGATCCGGGCGCAGCATCGCAAGCGCATCGCCGACGACGCCGGCGCCCGCGCCTGTCGCGGCCAGCAGCAGCGCCGCCGGTTCGCCGCCTGGGTCGTCGATCATGCGCTCGATGGCGGCGCGTCCGGTTCTCAGTTTCACTGCGATCGCCGCTGCGAAGGCTGCGCGATTGGCGGCGTTCGCGGCGGCGATCATGGCGTGCCGGGCGGCTTCGAGCGGCGAGATCGTTGGCGCAGGCGTCGCCAGCTCCGCGCGCCGCGCCTCCAAGATGAGCTGGCGGCGTGTCTTCGTGTCGGCTGCGAGGAAGAGCGGCAGCGCACCTGCGCCAAGGTCGGCGCGCGCCAGCAGCGCCCGTCCGAGCGCGAGGTCGAAACGTCCGCGTTGAATGAGCGCCGTCAGCGCCCCGCGTTCGATGGCGACTGCAGGGTTCGTCGCAAGTACGCGCAACGCTTCGCTTTCCGGACGGCGGGCGAGAGCGGCGACGACCGATCTGTCGAGATCGATCCGGGCCGAGATTGCGGCGGCTTCGGCGCCAGAGCCGGTCTCCGCGCGCGCCAGCAGAAGGTCAGTGGAAAGATGCTGCGCCATGCTCAGGACGGCCACGGCCGCCGCTTCTCCGCGCCGGGTCAATTTCGCGAGAATTTTTTCGGGCGCGTGCGGGTTGGGCGCAAGCCTTTCGGCGATGCGCGCAGCCGATGCGGCGTCAGCCTTGTCCAGCGCGCCGAGCGCGAGGGCGCTAAAACGCTCTATATCGGTCGCGCTCGGTTGCGCCAGCGAACAGAAGCGGTCGACTGCGACGCGCGCAACGACCGCGTCAAAAGCAAGATCCTGAGCCCGCCCGGCCGCCGCCAGGCCGCGCACTCGCGCAAGAAACAGTTCGTCCATGTGTTGCACGCGCGCATCAACTTCGGGGAGGTCGAATGATGGATCGAATTCATTGACGCAACATTAACTATTGCGACCGGAGAGTGCCGGGGATGGTGGCGTCCGCTATTTCGATGGCGCTGCCGGAGAACGAAGATGGCCAAGATTATCCTTTTCAAGGCCCGCCCCCGGCGCCGTCGCGATTGCGATACCCCAGTGGGGGAGGGCGCTCAAATCATGTTTTTTACCGGCGTCCGTTACGAAAGAATCGAAGCGGTCGTCGAACGGCCGCCTCGTCCGGCGGGCGGCGGCAAGGCGTCCAGCGGGCGCGGGCGACGACGGCGCGCCTGATCCGGTTGCAGTCAGGATCTGGAGTCGCGTTCCGGCGCGCATGACACCGCTTGCGCCGCCTTCATCGCCGCGGGCCTGACGCCTGGGCGATCCGCCAGCGATCTGATCAGCACAAATCCGGTGCGCGTCGGCGGCACGAGCCGCAATTCCTGCGGCGCCTGATCTTCCGGGTCGGTTGCTTCGAGCGTATCGAGCTGCTGAGCGTCGAGAAGGAGGATGTCGACGCGTCCGCGCAACGCCGCGCGATCGGTTGATGAATAAAAGATGCGGCCGGTCCGGTCATGGAACGAGATGGTGACAAGGCCGTCGCCGGCGATCGCACGGACGCGGGTCTGACCGGCGTCGAGATCGAACCGGCAGACTCCCAGAACGGCGGCCGGATCCTGAAACGGCATCGACTGCTTGTCCGCCGGGTCGGGCAGGAGCGAAACGCCGGTTGTGGCGCCGCCGAGCTGCGCATAAGCGTCGTTTTCTGCAACTCGCGGCATCATCAGCACCGAAGCGATGTGGACGATGCCCGCGACAAAAAGGCATGCGAGAACCCATGGGAGGACTGTGAAATCGCGATTGCGCGCGGTCACGGACAGTCTCCTTTCCGGATCGTTGGCAGAGCCAGCGCCTCCAGCGAGGTTCGGGTCGGGCTGGCGGCGACGTCATACAGTGAGAGCGCGAGCGCGAATGGGCGGCCTTTGGGCGCAGCAAGCCAGTTGCCGGCCCGCGCGGTCGGCGCCACCACGATTGCGGCTTCGCCATTCGGCCCGCGCAGCACGTCGGATGATGTAAGTTCGCGCCGCCCCGGCGCTTCGCCGATCAGGCGCCCGGACGGCGTATAGACTGCAAGTGTCCAGAAGCGCGCGACCGGCGGCTGGCCTTCGATCACGTAGTCGCATGCGCCGTCGAGTGGCGCGCCTGCGCTGTCGGTTCGCGCAATGAACGCGACGCCCTCGCCATTGCCAAGCGGAACCTCCGCCCGACGGGCGATGGCCGCGCGGGCATAGGGGTCGGCTTCCATCGCTCCGGTCTTCGGCCATGCGGTCCATGGACCGGAGGCCGCGGCGCCGAACAGATGCACGCCGGCAGTCGAAACATAGGTCGCAGCGAGTCCGATCGCGACGCCGGCAAGCGCGACAATCGCGGCCTTGGCGTAAGCGCCGATCGGTGTGCGCGGATCGACGTTCAGCCTGCTGGGCGCGATGGTCATTCAGCGAATCTCATCGCCGCCGACGGCGCGAAAGCTGCGCGATGCCGGCTGTCCGAGTTCGGCGCGCCGGCCGCCTGCGGCGCGGAACAGCTTTTCGACCGCTCCCAGCGCCTCGCCGGAACGGTGCGTGAGCACGTTTGGAACCGAGACGATTCCAGGTGCGACCACGGTCGCCGTCGCCGCGGACGCCGCAGGCGTCGCCCCGATCGGGAAGCCAGGAAGCGGCTTCGGTTCGAGGCCGCGATGGGCGAATTCCATGATGTCGTGCCAGGTTTGCGCAGGCAGCGAGCCGCCCGTCATGTTGCCCATCGACGTGTCGTCGTCGTTGCCGAACCAGACGCAGCCGTTGAGATTTCCGGTGAACCCGCAAAACCATGCGTCCTTGTAGCCATTTGTTGTGCCGGTCTTCCCGCCGACCTTGATTCCTTCGAGGATGGCCCGCTGTCCGGTTCCTTCCTCCACGACTTTCGTCAACATCGAATCCATTTCGACAATGGCGGACTCCGGAAATATGCGCTCGGGCTGTCTGCCGTCGCCGTTCTGACGGAAGATCACGTCGCCCTTGCTGTTGCGGACGTCGACCACGGCATAGGGAAACACGCGCTTGCCGCCGTTGGCGAACACCGAATAGGAGGCCGAGTGCTCGATCACCGACACCTCATCGGCGCCGATCGGCATCGACACCGTGTCGACGAGCGGCGCGGTCACACCCATTTTCCGGGCGGTATCGCGGATCATGGCGCGGCCTTCCTTCGCGGCCTCGTATACGCCGTGTTTAGGGTTTCCGAGGGCGATCGACAGCTTGACGGCCACCGTATTGAGCGACTTGGCGAGCGCTGTCGCGAGCGGCAGCGCCCCGTAATACTTGCCGCCGTAATTATGCGGACACCAGTTGCCGATGCATACGGGCGAGTCGACGACGATTGTCGTCGGCTTGAATTTTCCGGAGAGAATCGCGGTCAGATAGACATAGGGCTTGAACGAGGAACCTGGCTGGCGCAGCGCATCGGTGGCGCGGTTGAACTGGCTGACGCCGTAGTCGCGCCCGCCGACGATCGCCCGCACTGCGCCGGTCGTCGGCTCGATGATGACGGTCGCCGCCTGCTTTGCGTGATAGGCCGGGCCGTGTTCGCGCAACTGGTCTTCGATCGCTTCCTCTGCATGCGCCTGCAGGGCGGTATCGAGCGCTGTGCGTACAGTCAGAACACGGTTGGCGCCGAGCTTGCCGGAATCGGCGAGGCGCTTCACCTGGTCGAACGCCCAGTCAAGATACCAGTCGGGCGAGGATTCGCGCTCACGCTCGACCGGCGTCGCCGGATTGCGCAAGGCGACAAAGATCTGACTCTGGGTCATGAAACCGGCGTCGACAAGATTGTTCAGCACGTCCGCTGCGCGCGCGCGCGCAGCCGGCAGATTGATGTGCGGCGCGAATTTCGTCGGCGCCTTGAACAGGCCGGCGAGCATCGCGGATTCGGCTAGCGACACGTCCTTCACCGATTTGCCGAAATAGAATTCCGCCGCAGCCTGCACGCCGAACGTGCCGCCGCCCATGTAGGCGCGGTCGAGATAGAGTTTGAGAATATCGCGCTTCGAGAGCCGGAATTCGAGCCACAGAGCCAGGAACACTTCGCGGATTTTGCGGTCGAGCGTGCGCTCGTTCGACAGGAACAGGTTCTTGGCCAGTTGTTGCGTGATGGTCGAGCCGCCCTGGACGACTCCGCTGGAGCGCGCGTTCACGGTCAGCGCCCGCAGCGTGCCGATCGGATCGATGCCCCAATGCTCGAAGAAACGTCGGTCCTCGGTGCCCAGCACGCATTTGATGAGATAATCAGGATATTGGTCGAGCGTGACCGAATCGTCGTGCAGAATGCCGCGACGTCCGACCTCCACGCCGTAGCGGTCCTGAAATGTGACGGCGAGATCCTGTTTCTTCAACCAGTCGTCTGATGTCTCGCGGAATGCGAGCTGCGCAAAGGTGAGCACCACGAGCGCCGCGCCAAGGCCCAGGGTCAGCGTCTCGCAGGCGAGTTCGACGCCGATGCGCGCCAGCCCAGAGACATGAAATCTGTCCATATAGGCGGAAAAGTCCGCATAGCCGTCGCGCCAGCGTCGGCCGCTTTCGTACATCCATGCGGTGACTGCGGCGTCGACCGCAAGCGCGGCGCGGCCAATCCGCCTGCGCAGGACCGCCGATAGTCCGCCTGTCCCACGTCCCAGCGCCACGAACCTCCTCCCGACCTCAGCAAACGGTATTTAAACCACTTGACGCAGAGCGCAACGACGCGCATCTGGCCCGCATGTGCGCAAGCGCACAGGATGAGCCAGGTGATCCGGCGCCAGAATGACGCAAGTAAGACCCAAGCGCGGCGGTGCGGCGGCGCCAGAGCCGTTCTGGCGCAAGGACCTCGCGGAACTGACGAAACGCGAGTGGGAAGCCTTGTGCGACGGCTGTGGCCGGTGTTGTCTGGTCAAGCTTGAGGACGAGGACACGGGGGCGATCCACTTCACCGATGTCGCCTGCAAACTGTTCGACTCCGGCGCCTGCCGCTGCCGCGATTACGCCCGCCGGTCCCGGAAAGTGACAGACTGTATCAGGCTGACGCCCGAAAACGTTGCGACCATACCCTGGCTGCCGCCAACCTGCGCCTATCGCCTCAGGCGCGAGGGCAAGGAGCTGCCGGACTGGCACCCGCTGGTGTCGGGCGATCCCGCAACGGTGCGGTCCGCCGGCGTTTCGGCGCATGGAAAGGTGTCGGCTTTCGAAGACGACGTGCCAGTCGACGATCTGCCGGGGTTCATTGTCGCATGGCCGGGAAAATGGCCGAAGCGGGCAGGGCGGGCGAGGAAGGTCCGGGCATGAGCGGCGCGGTCGGTTCAGACGGGCGCCGCCGGACGGCGCCCGGCGCATGACTTGCGCCCCGGTGCGGAACGTTTGAGTGTCGGGGCGGACCCCTCGGGCGAGAAGCGAACATGCGGCAGATATGGATTCCCCGATTCGGCGCGCCTGACGTCCTGACGGTGAAGGAAGCGCCGGACCCGACGCCAGGCGCCGGAGAAATGCGCATCCGCGTCGAGGCGACCGGCGTCAATTTTGCGGACATCATGGGACGGATGGGCCTCTATCCTGACCTGCCGCCTGTTCCGGTCGTTCCGGGTTATGAGGTCGCGGGTCGGGTCGATGCGGTCGGCGCGAATGTCGATGCGGCATGGATCGGCCGCGACGTCGTCGCCATGACCCGCTTCGGCGGCTATGCGGATGTCGTCTGCGTTCCGTCAAATCAGGTTTTCGGCCGTCCCGCCGGCATGTCGGCGCAGCAGGGCGCAGCAATCCCGGTCAACTACATCACGGCCTGGCAGCTTGTGGTCGCCATGGGCGGCCTGAAGCGCGGCGAGACGGTTCTCATCCATTCGGCAGGCGGCGGCGTCGGCATAGCAGCAACTCAGATCGCGAGGCATATCGGCGCGAACGTCATTGGCGCGGCGTCCGCCGCCAAGCACGACGTTCTGCGGCAAGCCGGGGTCGAGCATCTGATCGACTATACGCGCGAGGATTTCGAGGCCCGGGTTGGCCAGATCACCAGCGGTCGCGGCGTGGAGCTGGTCCTGGACGCCATCGGCGGCGACTCGTTCAAGAAGAGCTATCGCGTGCTCGCGCCGACCGGCCGTCTTGGCATGTTTGGCGCGTCCTCGATGGTCGCAGGGCGCACCCGCAATCCCTTCGCCATGTTGTCTGTCGCCGCCCGCATGCCGTGGCTGCAGTTCAATCCCGTCGCGCTCATGAACGCCAACAAGGCAGTGTTTGGCGTCAATGTCGGGCGCATGTGGAGCGAGGTCGATCTGATCGGCGGCTGGCTTGCGCAGATCTTCGATCTCTGGACGCAGGGCGCGATCCAGCCGCAGATCGCGCGAACCTTCCGTTTCGATGAGGCCGCGGCGGCGCACGCATACCTGCAGGACCGGCGAAATATCGGGAAGGTGCTGTTGTCGCCGTGAGCGCGCCGGAGTTCGGGCGGGCGCCCGCCGCTCATGCCCGATCGAAACTCCGGGCAAGTCAGCCCGGTTCCGGCAGGTCGAGATCAAGCAGCGCCGAACTCAGGCTCTTGCCATGTGCATCGAGCGCGAGCGACCGCGTGACGCCGCCGCCGAGCGCGCCTTCTATCACGAAATTGAGCGCGCCGACGTTTGGCATTTCGTATCGGGTGACTGCGCCGCGCGCGACGCCGGCCAGAACGGCCTTCACGCGCTCTGCGGTCACCTGCTCGCGCAGAAACGGATAATGCTTCGCTTCATATGCGATGACGGAAATATTGGACGTATTTCCCTTGTCGCCGGTGCGCGAATGCGCGATCGCCCGCAGTTTCATCGCTCATTCCCCCTTGATCGTGACGATGGGCGTGGCGGCGGTCTCCGGCACGAGGGCCGATGCGACAGCCACGATCTCGCGCGCCGATTTCCACGCGCCGCCGCCTCCTGCCGGCCCGTTCGTGTAGAGCGTCTCGACCTCGGCGCCGATGCGGGCCGCTTCCGCGAGGCTTTCGGCCCGCCCGGCGACGCGGACCCGCACCTCGTAGGGATCGCCCGCGCGCGACGCCGCGGGTCCGTGAAGAGAGTCGACGCCGATGAGATCGAAACGGGCCTCGGTCATGCGCACGCCGGTCAGCGCCAGCCGCTCGCGAACAATGTCCAGCGCCAGCCGGCCCCGCGCGACCGCATTCGGCCCGGCGTAGGAAATCTGGCCCTCGCCGATATAGCTGTCGACATATCCGACCGAAGTTTTCAGGAGGCGCGTCTTTGGCGCGCCCTTGCCGCCGGAAACGCGCACACGATCCGCGCCGACGTGATCGACCTGCACGTCGGAAAAGTCCGCGACCACATCCGGCTGGAAATAGGCTCGCGGATCATGGATTTCATAAAGAAGCTGTTCCTTCACGGTCTGCGGCGTGACGCGCCCGCCGGATCCGGCGACTTTCGTAACGACGAGGTCGCCGTCCGCACGCACTTCCCCGATCGGGAATCCGAGGCGGGCGAGGCCGGGAATGTCCTTGACGCCGGGATCGGCGAAATAGCCGCCCGTGATCTGGCCCGCGCATTCCAGCAGGTGCCCGACCAGCGTCCCGCGTCCGAGCATGGTCCAGTCGTCCATCGCCCATCCGAATTCGTGGAGTAGCGGTCCCATGAACAGAGCCGGGTCGGCGGCGCGGCCGGTGATCACGACATTGGCCCCCAGCGCGAGAGCCTCGACAATCGGGCGCGCGCCGATATAGGCGTTGGCGGATACGACCCGATTGCCGAGCGCGGAGAACGTCGCGCCGTTGTCCAGCGGGGCGTCGTTCTCGCGCAGCCAGGACATGACGTCGTCTCCGCTCACTGCGGCGATCCTGACGCCGGAAAGGCGGAGCGCCCGGGCGATGTCGCGCGTCGCCTGCGCCGCGCCAGCGGGATTGGCCGCGCCCATGTTGGTGATGATTTTCACGCCGTTCCGCGCGCAGATCGGCAGGACCGCCCGCATCCTTTCTCCGAGAAGCGGATCGTAGCCGCCTCGCGGGTCCGACATCCTCGCCTGTTGCGCCAGCGCGATGGTGCGTTCGGCGAGGCATTCGAAGACGAGGTAGTCGAGATCGCCTTTCTCGGCCAGCTCGATCGCCGGTTCGATCCGGTCGCCCGAATAGCCGGCGCCCGCGCCGATTCTGATCGTTTTCATGACGCTCATTCTCCGCACGCAGCGGGGTGGACCAGACCCCGACCCAGACATGCGCTGCGAGGGCGGAAGCTCTGGGCCATGGTACCGGCAATTTCGGACGATTGGCGAGGGCCAGGCCGCGCCGCGGCTGGACGCCCGGGCAGTCGAGGGTATTGTGCAAGCGACGCGGCATGCTAACAGCGCAAGCTTGTGAAGCGGCGGCGGCCCGACCGCGTCGCGCCTTTCGTCGTAGCGCAGGAGACTAGAGCGTCATGACCGGCCCGGTGCATTTCGTCGACGGCGCCCGCGCAAAGAGCGCCGGCCATGATCGTGGAAAGGGATGCCTGGCCCTGTATGGATTTGACGCGCGCAGGACCATGACCATCGGGCGCGGTGATTGAAATGGAATCACGTTCTCGCAGGCCGCTCGATGGCGTTCTCGTTGTCTCGCTCGAACAGGCGGTGGCCGCGCCCTATTGTTCATCGCGCCTGGCCGACGCCGGCGCGCGCGTCATCAAGATCGAACGGGCGGAGGGTGATTTCGCGCGGGGCTACGACATGGCCGTTAACGGGCTGGCCTCCTATTTCGTCTGGCTCAACCGGGGCAAGGAAAGTCTCGTCGCCGATATCAAAAATTCCGAGGACGCCGCGCTTCTGCATCGCCTTCTGGCGAAGGCCGACGTGTTCATCCAGAATCTCGCGCCGGGCGCAGCCGGGCGCGCGGGCTTCAGCTCGAAGGATTTGCGGCGCAGGCATCCGCGACTGATCACGGTGGACATTTCAGGCTACGGCGCCGGCAACTCCTACACCGAGATGAAAGCCTACGACCTGCTCGTTCAGGCGGAAAGTGGGCTTGCCGCCATCACCGGCCATCCGGCGGGGCCTGGCCGCGTCGGCGTCTCCGTCTGCGACATCGCCTGCGGGATGGCGGCGCATGCGGCGATCCTCGAGGCGCTGATCGCGCGTGGCGCGACGGGCGAGGGCGCCGCGATCGAAACCAGCCTGTTTGCGGGGATGGCCGACTGGATGACCGTGCCGCTGCTTTATTTCGAGGGTGCTGGCCGCGCGCCCGAGCGCGTCGGGCTCGCACACCCCTCGATTTGCCCCTACGGCGCCTTCGACACGAAAGACGGCAAGCTCGTCCTCATCTCGATCCAGAACGAGCGCGAGTGGGCGAGCTTCTGCCGCCACTTCATGGACGAACCCGATCTGGCGTTGCGGCCGGGCTTCGAATCCAACACCGTCCGGGTCGGCGCCCGCGCCGTGGTCGACGCGCGCGTCGCCGCGAAATTCGCGACCATGACCCGCGATGAAGCCGCCGCGAAACTCAGGAAGGCGGGCACGGCCTACGGCTTCGTCAACAGCGTCGAAGACTTCGCCGCGCATCCGGCCCTGCGGCGTATCGCGGTCGACACCGAACACGGGCCGGCCTCGCTCGTCGCGCCGCCGACGCTGCGCAACGGCTGCGCGCCGGTCCTCGGCCGCGTGCCCGCGATCGGCGAGCACAGCGCCGCGATCCGGGCGGAATTCGCCTGACGCGCGTCCATCGTCCATCATTCGGAAAAGGAACAGACCATGAGGCTCGAAGGCAAGGTCGCGATCGTCACGGGCGCCGGCGGCGGATTTGGCGAAGGCATCGCCAGGCGCTATGCGGCGGAAGGCGCGAAGGTCGCTGTCGTCGATCTACGCGGCGAAGCGGCGCAGCGCGTCGCCAGGGACATCGGCGATGGCGCGCTCGCCATTACGGCCGACGTCGGCTCAGGAGCCGACGTCGAGCGCGTCGCCCGCGAGACGACGGCCAGGCTCGGCCCGATCGACATTCTCGTCAACAATGCCGGCGTCACGCACAAGAACGGACCGATCCTCGACATTGACGAGACGACGTTCGACCATCTGTTCCGCGTCAACGTCAAGTCGATCTTTCATTTCATTCGCGTGGTCGCGCCGCTGATGCGCGATCAGGGCGGCGGCGCGGTGATCAATATCGGCTCGACCGCCGGCATCCGGCCGCGGCCGGGCCTCACCTGGTACAACGCGACGAAAGGCGCGGTGAATCTTGTGTCGAAATCGCTCGCGGTCGAACTCGCGCCGTGGAAGATCCGCGTCAATGTCATCTGCCCGGTGATTGGCGAAACCGGGTTGCTCGAAGCCTTCATGGGGCTACCCGACACGCCTGAGAATCGAGCGAAATTTCTCGCGACGATCCCGCTCGGCCGCATGTCGAAGCCCGAAGACATCGCCAGCGCCGCGCTCTATCTCGCATCCGATGAAGCTTCGTTCATCACGGGCGTGGAGCTTCCGGTAGACGGCGGTCGCACGATCTGAGTCCCCGGCGCAGGCGGCCGACGTCACGCCCAACACGATCGCGCCTCTTTCGACCACCGTCTGGAGGTCGCCGAAGACCGGCAAGACCTACCGGATGCCCGTCGGTTTTCAGGGCGTTGCGAAGGACTACGCCGGCGCGGGCTCGACCGGCGGATGCGATTACCTCTCCAACCCCGCGACGGTCAGCCAGTACGAATTGTTCAGGCGCACGCTCGATCCAAACGGCAATCCCGTCGCCTGGAAGGGGTGCGTCGAAACGCGCATGAGCGCGCAGGAGCAGACCTGGCTCAATAACAACTGGGGCGCAAGCTACGCAGCCGCGACCGACTATGACGCAAGCGATACGCCGCCCACGACCTCGGACCCGGCGTCGTTGTTCGTCCCCTATTTCTGGCCGGACGAGCCGGACTATTCGCCCTACACTTAGGCGGTCGTGAACCCCGGCGCATATTCCGCCTCGACCCAGGGTTTCCACAACAATTACCTGCCCGACGGCGTCAACGATCTGCCGGCGAGCTGGGGCTGGACGCCGTTGCAATCGGTCGGTTGGGGCAACGGCCAGTTCCTGCTGAAATACGATGGCGCGACAAAGGCCGCGATCATTCGGGAGACGCCGGATTCGTCGGGTGTCACCTATGGTCCGAATGCCGGCTGTCCCGATCCGGTGATGCGCCTGACCAACAATCAGGGCAACGTGCTCAGCAAGATCAACAACCTGAATTACTGGCAGTCCGGCGGCACCGTGATTTCCGAAGGCCTGACCTGGGCCTGGCGCACGCTGTCGCCCAACGCTCCCTATGCCGACGGGGCCGCCTACGGCGCGAAGGGCGTGACCAAGGTGATCGTGCTGATGACCGATGGCGTCAATGAACTCATCGACAACGGCAATAACGCGACGAGCTTCATCACCGCCAACCTGTCCGACTATTCGGCCTATGGTTATCTGGGCGGCGTTGCGGCGGGGTGAAAAGGCCCGGAACGCGAGTTTTGCGTTCCGGGCCTTTTGCCAATGGAGCGGTTCGCCGATCCGCGCGTTGCCGACAGGCGGCGGCGCGTTGTCGGCGTCGAGCGAGCGAAGGCGGAGGGGTTTCGCGTAAATAGGATATATTGCACTAATACGGAAAATAATCGCAATTATATCGTTGACACCACAAAATCTAAGTGTAGTATCGGCTCATAGAGGACATAAACCCTATGGCCGACGCTCTTTCCGCCAAGCACTTCAAGGACGACGAAGCCGCCCGCAAATACCTGGAGGCGCTTCGCTGGCCGGAAGGCCCGACTTGCCCGCACTGCGGATCGGTCAACCACGCCTATGCGACAAAGCGCACTGGCGTCTTTCGCTGTGCCGAGGCCGAATGCCGCTCGGACTTTACCGTCACCACGCGCTCAGTCATGGAGCGCAGCAAGATCGCCCTGCACAAGTGGTTGCTCGGCTTCTACCTAATGTGCTCCAGCAAGAAGGGCATTAGCGCGCATCAGCTCCACCGCACGCTCGGCATTACCTACCGCTCGGCTTGGTTCATGACGCATCGCATTCGTGAAGCGATGCGCGAGGGCGGCCTTGTGCCGCTAGGGCCGCTCGGCGGCGAAGGCAAGATCGTCGAGGCCGACGAAACCTATTTCGGCAAGATCGAAGGCGCGCCGCGCTACAGCCGCAAGAAATACACGAAGCCGGTCAAGAGCGGTAAGCCCGGCCCCGGCGGCAAGCGCGCCGTTGTGTCTCTTGTCGAGCGCGGCGGCCGCGTTCGTTCGTTCCATCCTGCGGTTGCCTACGGCGCGACGGTGACGGCGATCGTGCGCGAGAACATCGCCCGCGAGTCGCGCCTGATGACGGACGAAAGCAGGCTCTACACGCGCGTCGGCAAGGAGTTCGCTAGCCACGAGACGACGAAGCACGCGGCCGGCGAGTACGTGCGCGGCGACGTGCATTCAAACTCGGTCGAAGGCTATTTCAGCGTGTTCAAGCGCGGCATGCGCGGCGTCTATCAGCACTGCGGCGAAAAGCATTTGCATCGCTATCTCGCGGAATACGATTTCAGATTCAACCACCGCACCGCGCTCGGCTTTGCTGACGGGGAACGTGCGGCGCTGGCAGTCAAAGGCGCGGCTGGCAAGCGTCTCACGTATCGTCAGCCTGACGGCGCCGTCGTTTAAGCACAAGGCAGGGCGGTTCATCCGCTGGCGCAAGAAGCAGCCTAAGAGGAAGCCTTAGCAGGCTTCTTCTTGGGCTTTGACTCTTGCTCGGGCTTCGCCTTGACTGGCGCGGTCTCGAAGGCCCCGCGCAGCGCGGCGCTAAATCGATCAGCGGCGATGCTTTCCGGATAATCGCGTTTCGAGGAAGGACCAGATTTTGGAACCATCTCCGCACACCCTCACAGCAGTTGGCATTCTTTGTGTCACCTATGCGAGCCTAGAACATACGGCTGAAGCAACGATTTGGGGGCTTTTGGACGTAAATCAACGGCTGGGGCCTATTTTGACGCACAGCCTTGATCTTAGGAACAGGCTTCAACGGATTGTCGAATATGCGGAAGGCAAGCACTCCGCCGAAGATATTGAGCTTCTGAAGCAAATAAACAAACAATCCATATCCGTGGTACGCGATAGAAATATAATCGTTCACGGCATCATACATCAAAACCTTACAACTCAACTCCCCTCACAAATCGGGGACATGATGGTAATCGGAGTGGCAAGCGGTAAAGCATTCGCTGCTGGATTTGGCGATACAGCAGTCAACCGACCACCGTGCTGGACAATTTTCAAAGGAGAATCAAAAGGAAAAAGCTTTCCAGTATCGGTTGCTGCAGTAAATATTGTTGTGCAGAACATCATGAAATTGCAAACAGCCCTACTTATATTCAACAGGAAACACGGTTACACGTTATCTAGCACCTTTTCGGATGATGTAGAACAAAATTGGCCAACGCCGCTCTAAGAATTGATTCAACCGTTTTCGAGTAGTCGCTTTCTTCAGGGTTGAAGCACGCTAGTTCCGTCAGTCCCGCATCAATCATATCGGGCGTGATTTCAATCTCAGACGCGGGCGCGCAATCGAGTGCTTTCGCCTCGCTGTGGATTCTGTTCCTAGTAATTTCTCGCGCCATATCACAATCTATCATGGCGTCAACCTCCCTGTAAACGCTGCGATATACGCCGGCCTGGCAATTTCATACTAGGCATTGAGTCTGTGGTGTCAACGATATAATGCGGAAAATAATCCTTGACAGCGCGACGCTCCTCGGGTAGGTTCCAGGCATTCTCCAAAACTGCGCTTTGCGGCGGTGGGCGGCGAGGGCCGGTCCTGCCGCTGGCGCGCGTCCGCCCGGGGCCTTCATGCCGCCCGTTTGCCACTATGCCCAACTGCCGCCCGAGCAGATCGCCCGCATAAGGCTGCGCTACGAATCGAGCGCCGACGCTGTCGCCGACATAGCGCGCGACGAAGGGTTCTCGAAGGACCAGATTTACGCGATGCGCAGGCGCTTCCACTGGGCCCCGCGCGCCACGCCGCAGTCCCGCGCCGGCGCCCGGGCGAAAGCCGGGGTGAACAAGGCGCGGGCGAAAGCCGCGAGGAACAAGAGGACGGCGAAACCGAACAACGCAGCCGGTTCAGCGCCCGCCCGCAAGCGGGCGAGGTCGTCTGATGCGCCGCCCGGAACGTCCGATGTCATGGCGCTGGTGCAACGCCTGCGCGTCGCGCTGGAAGAGGAACTGGCCGCGTTGCAGGCGCGCGCCGCCGCCGCGCCGCCGGCGGAGCGCGAGACGCGTGCGCGCACGCTCGCATCGTTGACCCGGTCGCTGGCCAGCCTGCGCGCGATCGAGGCCAGCACCACGAAAGCGGGCGAAGCTTCAGGACAGCCGGATGACGAACTTCCGCTCGATCTCGCCGAGCTCCGGCGCGAGCTTTCGCGACGCCTTGATGTATTGCGCGAGGATAGGGAAGACGGCTGAACTGCTGGAAGTCTTCAGCCCGCGCAAGATCGAGGCGCTGCTTTCGATGTTCGAGACGCAGGCGCGCGACGAGCAATTGCCGCCGCCTACGACGGCGGTGGGGGCGCCCTGGCGCGCCTGGCTGTTCGTCGGCGGGCGTGGCGCGGGCAAGACGCGCGCCGGCGCGGAATGGGTGCGCGCGCTTGCCGGCGGCTTCTGCGACTACACCGATGCGCCGGTCGGCCGCATCGCGCTTGTTGGCGAGACGTGGGCCGATGCGCGCGACGTGATGGTGGAGGGCGTGTCCGGCGTTCTGTCCGCGCACGGCAAATGGGACCGCCCGACATGGGAAGTGTCGCGTCGGCGCCTCACCTGGCGCAACGGCGCCGTGGCGCAGGTGTTTTCGGCTGAAGATCCCGAAAGCCTGCGCGGCCCGCAATTCGGCGCCGCATGGTGCGACGAGATCGCGAAATGGCGGCGTGCGCAGGAGACATGGGACATGCTGCAATTCGGTCTGCGCCTCGGCGACTGGCCGCGCGCAATGGTGACGACGACGCCGCGCCCGCTTGCGCTTCTGAAGAAGCTGATGGCCGATCCCGCCAATGTCGTCACGCGCGCGTCGACGCGGCGCAACGCGCGTCATCTTCCGCCGGCGTTTCTGCAGGCGATCGACGAGCGTTACGGTGGCACGCGGCTTGGGCGCCAGGAGATCGACGGCGCGATCGTCGAGGAACGCGCCGACGCGCTCTGGACGCGCGACATGATCGAACGGGCGCGGATCGACAGGGCGCCTCCCTTGCAGCGCATCGTCGTCGCTGTCGATCCGCCGGCGGCCTCGCACAGGCGCGCCGACAAATGCGGCATCGTCGCCGTCGGGATTGACGCCAATGGCGTTCTCCATGTGCTGGCCGACGCCACTCTTCCGGCGGCGCGGCCGGCCGAATGGGCGGCGCGCTGTGTCGCGCTGTATCACGAGCGCGAGGCGGATGCGCTCGTCGTCGAGGTCAACCAGGGCGGCGACATGGTGGCTGCTGTAATCGCCGAAGCCGACGCCAGCGTCCCCGTGACGAAGGTGCGCGCGTCGCGTGGAAAATATCTGCGCGCCTCGCCGGTTGCGTTGCTCTACGAGCAGGGGCGCGTGCGCCATGTCGGCGCATTTCCCGATCTCGAAGACGAGATGTGTTCGTTCGGGCCGGACGGACTGGCCAACGGCGCCAGCCCTGATCGCCTCGACGCGCTCGTCTGGGCCATAGCGCATCTTGCGCTGTCGGAGAAAACGCAGCCGCGGATGCGGCGGCTGTAGCACCCTAGCTCGAAACCTCTCGCCGCTGGCGGGGAGAGGGAGTCGGCGTCACATCTTCAGAAAGCCCTCCATGTCCTTGTTCTCCCGTCTGTTCGGCGCGACGCCCGTCGCGCGCGAAGAAAAACGCTCGCGCGTCGGCGCCTTGCTGGCGCTGCACACTCTCGGCAATGTGCGCTGGACGCCGCGCGATTATGTGGCGTTGACGCGCGAAGGCTACGAACGCAACGCCGTCGTCCATCGCTGTGTGCGCATGGTCGCAGAAAGCGTCGCCACCATTCCCTGGCGGCTCTATGAGGGGCAGCAGGAGATCGTCGATCATCCCCTGCTCGATCTGCTGGCGCGGCCCAATCCAACGGACACGACGACGGATTTTCTGGAATCTCTCGTCACCAATCTCCTGCTGTTCGGCAACGCCTATGTCGAGGGCGCGCAGATCGACGGGAATTTGCGCGAGCTTTATTCGCTGCGCGCCGACCGCATGAGTGTCGTGCCCGGTCCAGGCGGCTGGCCTGCGGCCTTCGACTACGTCTTCGCCGGCGACCGCTTGCGCTACGAAATGCGCGGCCATGGCGTCGAACCGATCCTGCACATCAAGCTCGCTCATCCGCTTGACGATCATTACGGCCTGCCGCCGCTCGCCGCCGCCCACATGGCGATCGACACGCATAACGCCGCCGGCTTCTGGAACAAGGCGCTGCTCGACAACTCCGCACGCCCCTCCGGCGCGCTTGTCTATGGAGCGGCGGATGGCGCGCAATTTACCGATGCGCAGTTCGGCCGGCTGAAGAGCGAGCTGGAGGACAGTTTCTCCGGCGCGGCCAATGCAGGGCGTCCGCTGCTGCTCGACGGCGGTCTCGACTGGAAGGCGTTGTCGCTGTCGCCGAAAGACATGGATTTCATCGATGCGAAGGCCGCCGCCGCGCGCGAAATCGCGCTGTGCTTCGGCGTGCCGCCGCTGATTCTAGGCTTGCCCGGCGACAATACGCGCGCCAATTACGCCGAGGCCAATCGCGCCTTCTGGCGCGGCGCGGTGATCCCCATGACGGCGCGGTTGCAGGCGTCGTTCATGCACTGGCTGAAGCCCGCATGGCCGACCCTTCGCATCGACTACGACGTCGACCGGATCGACGCGCTTGCCGAGGAGCGCGCAGCCGAATGGTCGCGCGTCGATGCGGCGACGTTCCTGACGAATGACGAGAAGCGCGAAGCGCTGGGGTTCGGGGCGATGAAGGCCGGCGAGGCGCCGGCGCCTGCACGCGTCGTTCATGCACCGATCGAAGCCCGTCTCGCCAAATCTTCGCATCGACACGACATCGCTCCGCTCGATGCGCGTCGACGGCGCAATGTTTCTGACGACTGACGGGGAGCGCCGACCCATGTCCGATCTCACCACGCTGATCGCCGAGCGCGGCGACCTCGCGCATCTTGCGCTGTTCCTCTGGGCGAGCGGCGCCTCGACGCTGCTCTGGTACGCGCTGCGTGAACTGACCGCCGCCAATCAGCGGTTCGACGCCTTCGTGCGCGAACTTGCGCGATTCAACCGCCGTTTCGGACGGGAGAGATGACATGACGTTTCGCTTCTTTTCCCGCACATCGCAATCGCCTCGTCGCGCCGCGCCCCGGAATCCGGAGCAGGTGATGCGCGCCTTCTGGCGTACGCTCGAACAGATTGCGCCGCGCTCGAAGGGCGGCGGCAAGCCCGCCACGGTTCTGGTGCGCGACAAGCCGTAACGACCACTCGATACAGGAGTTCTGCATGATCACCAGCGCCGACCGCGCCATGCTGGCGCGCGTCCTCACGCACGACCTGAAACGCGCGCCGCAGATCAAGCGCGCGCCGCTCGCGCTCGGCGCCGTCAGCGCGGTTGGCGAGTTCGAGGGCTACGCCAGTCTTTTCGGAATAGCTGACCTTGGCCGCGACGTGGTCGACCGCGGCGCCTTCGCGGCGAGCCTGCGCAAACGCTGCGCCTCGCAGATCAAGATGCTCTGGCAACACGATCCGGCTGAGCCGCTCGGCGCCTGGCTCTCGGTCGCCGAGGACGGCGTCGGCCTGAAAGTGAGGGGCAGATTGAATCTCGCCGTGTCTCGCGCGCGAGAAATTCTGGCGCTGATGCGCGAGGGGCAGGTCGACGGCTTGTCCATCGGCTTTCGCACCGAACGCGAGAAGACGGATCGCAAGACCGGCCTGCGGCATCTGCAGAAGATCGACCTGTGGGAGATTTCGCTGGTTACCTTCCCCATGCTGCCCCAGGCGCGCGTGACCGCGGTGAAGCGAAGGGCGGCAGACCCGATGGCGAGTGTCGCATTTCAGCTCGACAACGCTGCGGCGAGAGCCGCTCAGTCGAGATGGCGTCGGGCGGCGACGAATATGGAAGTAGGGCTCAGCAATGCCACGAAAGCGCTGGAGCGGCGTTTCGATCCCAACCAGGCGCGGGATGAACTTGGACGCTGGACGAACGAGAGTGGCGGAGGCTCGTCCCCTTTGGCGACCGCCGCAAACGTTGTGGCGCAGGCGGTTTCCGCAACGGCCGGCGTTGCCGGGGACGACGCCGGATTCACAGCTTCCGCGGCGCTTGACGCATGCGACGCGCAGTACGAGCTTGATAGCTCCTTGTGTCGAATGCTTGGATCAAGGATGTCGCGTGCGAAGTGTTGGGCCAGCGCAAGCGAGCGATTGGCCGCTTGCCTGGCCGGCAGGCCGATCCTGCCACTCAGTTTCTAGAAATTGGAACGTCACATGAATTCGAATCCACGAACCGCCATCGCCCAGAGAGTTCTGAAATTCGGCGCCAGCGGCGCGTCTGGTATTGTCCCGGTAACGATCTACCTGCCGAGAGCTTCGGGCAACGACTGGTGTTGCGCCTACGAGATCGGTTGGCCGACCGGAACGCGACAGGGGCAGGCCTTCGGAGTCGATTCCGTCCAGGCGCTGTTGTTGGCGATGCAGACGATCGGCGCGGAACTCTACGCCACTCGTCCGTCCGGCATCGACGACCTGCAATGGTTGGAGAAGGGCGGAGGTTTCGGATTTCCCCTGTCGCCGGCCGTGCGCGACATGGCCGTTGGCGAGGACCGGCTGATGTAGCAATGACGCACCGGGCATATCCGTCCGACATGGAATGCTGCTGAACGACAATTGATCGAGATCGGAACTTCACATGCGGCCTGAAGGATTTGTTCCGGCGAATTTTTCCTGTTCCGATGCAGCGAAGCGGTATCTCGACGTTCTGCACGCCGAGTTCGAATAAGAGACGAATGAGAAGGCGACCGCGGTCATGCGCGACCCCGCCGGCTGATTTCCGGGCGAGCAGGACTCGCGATCCCCCAAATCCCTTCCGCGCCCTGCGGCGCTGAACCCGCGTTTCGCCGTCCGGCGCGGGCGTTTTCGCGCGACGGCGTCCCAACAGCACGAGGTGAACTCCATGCAGACCCACGAGAACAAATCGCTTGCCTCGGAGGCCGCCGCCTTCGACGAAATGCGGCGCGCCTTCGCGGCTTTCCGCGAGACCAACGACGACCGGCTCGCGCAGATCGAGACGCGGCTGTCGGCCGACGTCGTGACCGAGGAGAAGCTCGCGCGCATCGACCGCGCGCTTGACGAGACCAAGGGCCGCCTCGACCGTTTCGCGATCGAGGCCGGTCGCCCGCGCCTGGGCAGCGGCGCGAAAAGCGATCACGCCGATCGCGAACACAAGGCCGCCTTCGGCCTCTATATGCGCGCCGGCGAGGCCGCCAATCTCAGGAGCATCGAGCAGAAGGCGATGAGCGCCGGCTCCGGCCCGGATGGCGGGTACCTCGTGCCGACGCCGGCCGAGCGTGACATCCTGCGGCGCATGTCGACGGTCTCTCCGATCCGGCAGATCGCCAACGTCGTCGAGATCTCCACCCATTCGCTGCGCCGCGCCTTTTCCTATGCAGGCCCTGCGGCCGGATGGGTGGCGGAATCCGATCCGCGGCCGCAGTCCCAGACCCAGCAGATCGCCGACATGTCATTCCCGGCAATGGAACTCTACGCCATGCCGGCCGCGACGCAGACGCTGCTCGACGATGCTGTTGTCGATATCGAGCAATGGATTGCGGACGAAGTCGGCGTCGTCTTCGCCGAGCAGGAGGGAGCAGCCTTCGTTAATGGCAATGGCGTGAACAAGCCGACGGGCTTTCTCGCCTATCCGACTGTCCAGCAGGCGTCCTGGTCCTTTGGCAAGATCGGCTATATCGACACCGGCGTGTCGGCGGGCTTCGCTGCGACCACGCCGTCCGACATTCTCTACGATCTCGTCTATGCGCTGAAGGCCGGATATCGCCAGAACGCGCGATTCGTGATGAACCGCAGGACGCAGTCGGATCTGCGCAAATTCAAGACGACCACCGGCGAGTACATCTGGGAGCCGCCGGCGACGCTCGGCGCCCAGGCGACTCTGATGAACTTCCCCGTCGTCGAGGCCGAGGACATGCCGGATATCGCAGCGGATTCGCTATCGGTCGCCTTCGGCGATTTCAGCCGCGGCTATGTCGTGGTCGACAGGATCGGCGTGCGCGTGCTGCGCGATCCCTATTCCGCGAAGCCGTACGTGATGTTCTATACGACCAAGCGCGTCGGCGGCGGCGTACAGGATTTCGATGCGATCAAGCTGCTGAAATTCGGCGTGGCGTGATCAGCGCCAGCCCGCGATCGCGCTCTCGATCCAGGCGCGTTGCGGCGCGACCCGGATCGCCTGCGTGAGCCCGCCGCAACCGCGCCCGTGCGCCGCCTGCGCATAGGCGACCACGCCTGCCACGGCGCCGTTCCAGAAGACAGGCGCGCCGGAATCGCCGGTGCAGGCGCCGGCGCCGTCGGGGCTGTCGAGCCAGAGCAGCAGGTCGGACAGCGGAGCCCGGAGGACAAGCCGCGCGCGCCGCAATTGACCAGATGTCCTGGGATCGCCGGGCCGCGTGACGCCGAACCCGGCGATGTCGACGTCCGCGCCGACATCGTCCGGCGCGGCGCCGATCGAGGCGGGCGCAAACGAGGCGGGCAGGGGCTCCGATGTCTCGACAAGCGCGAGGTCGACGGACTTTGTGCGCGCCGCGACCGCATCCGGTCGATAGCCCGGATGACGTGCGACTCGGCGCACCGCGATCAGCACGGGCGCGCCGCGGGAATCACGAAAATGCACGCGCGTATCGGCAGCGGCGGCGACGCAATGCGCCGCTGTCAGCACAACTCTGGGTGTGATCAGCACGCCGGAGCAGAACCCGGCCCGGCCCGGCGTCTGCGCCAGAATCATAAGGACATGCGGCGCAAAGGCGACGCCATCCGATGTCGGCCCGACAAGCGCCTGCGCTGGCGCCGCCATCGGGATCAAAAACATCAGTCGAAGAAGTCCGGCGCGCAAAAGCATGTCTCGTATTGCCACATGTGCGCGCGGCGGAAAAGCAAGGGTTTGTCGGACATGAATTGCATTCTCATCGCAGCGCCGGCGGCCGAGCCTGTGACTCTCGCCGAAGCCAAGGCCTGGTTGCGGGTCGACACGACCGACGAGGACACGGCGATTTCCGCCCTGATCGCTTCTGCGCGTGAAAATGTCGAGGCGACGACGCAGCGACGTCTGATGGCGCAGGACTGGCGCATCGTTCTTGACCGCTGGCCCTTTGCGCGCGGCGGCGACGGATCGCTCGACGCCCTGTGGATCGGGCGCTGCGCCCCGGTCATGGACGTCCGGCTGCCGCTCGCGCCGGTATCGACGGTGGCGGCGATGCGCGTTTATGACGCCAGCGGCCAGCCGCAACCGATTCCGAACAATGTCTGGCGCCTCGTCGGCGCGCCGGATCGAGCGCGCCTTTACTTTTCGTCGGCGCCGCCGCAGCCCGGCCTCCCGGCTGGCGGAATAGAGATAGACGTCGCCGCCGGCTATGGCGCCGAAGCCGACGTGCCTGCGGCGCTTCGCCAGGCAATCCTTCTGCTGGTCGCAGACTGGTATCAGAACCGCGGTGATGCCGAGGCTGGTTCGCCCGGGACGCCGCCGACGCGGGTCGCTGCGCTGCTGGCGCCATTCAGACGTGGGAGGCTCGTATGAGCCGGCGCATCGCGAGCGGCGACATGCGCAGCCGCGTCACGCTTCAGGCGCCTGTCGACTCGGTCGACGATTCCGGCGCGCTCCTTCGGATCTGGACATCGATCGCCGACGTGTGGGCGAAAATCGAAACGCAGCGCGGCTCGGAACTGTTCGTCGCCGGCGAGCAGGAGACCGTGCTTGCGCATCTCGTGACGATCCGCTGGCGACAGGATACGGCGAGCCCGATGCGCTTTCTGCTCGGCTCCCGCGCGCTCTATATCCGCGCCGCCTTCGACCCCGACTCCCGCCGTCGCCATCTTGTCTGCCGCTGCGACGAATATGCGGCCTGACCGCGCCCTGCCATGACGAATGAACAGGATCGCCTGCATGTCCTCTCCGGTTCTTGCATTGCGCCGCGCGATTCTTGCGGCGCTCGCCGCCGATTCAGCTCTTCTCTCGTTGCTTGGCGGCGCGCACATCTACGACGAGGCGCCTCCAGGCGTCCCGACGCCGCGCGTCGCCTTCGCCGATGTGCAGTCGCGTGACTGGTCCGCGCAATCCTCGACCGGCTCCGAGCAAATGCTGACGTTGACCGTGTGGTCGGGGGGCAGGGGCATGCGAGAATCGCTCGACATCGCCGACCGCGTGATCGCCGTGCTCGACCAGGCGCCGCTCACGCTCGCAGGACATAGCCTGATCGATCTTCGCTTCATTGCGCTCGCGACGAAGCGCGAACAAGCCGGGCGTTACGCGCGCGCCGATGTTCGATTTCGCGCGACGACTGAAACAATCTGACGCTGGAGGTTTTCATGACCGCACAGAAAGGCAAGGATCTGCTCGTCAAGATCGACGACGGAACCGGAAACTTCATCACGGTCGCAGGTTTGCGAACGCGGCGACTCTCACTGAACGCGAGCACGGTCGACGCGACCGATTCCGAATCCGTCGGGCAATGGCGTGAATTGTTGGCCGGCGCGGGCGTGCGCCGTGCGAGCCTCGCCGGCGCCGGCATTTTCAAGGATCAGGCCTCCGATGCGCTGGTGCGGCAGGTGTTTTTCGACGGCCTGGTCCGCAATTGGCAAATCGTCATTCCCTCATTCGGCGCGATCAGCGGGCCGTTTCAGATTTCATCTCTGGACTGGCGCGGCGAGTACACTGCCGAAGTGACATTCGATATCGGCCTCGATTCGGCCGGCGCTCTGACATTCACAGCGGCGTGAGGCGCACGATGGCCAATCGATTGCGCGGCGAAATCGACGCCGAAATCGACGGCGAGCAGCGTCGCCTCTGCCTCACGCTCGGCGCGCTTGCCGAACTCGAATCGGCGTTCGGAGCAAGCGATCTCGCTGCGCTCGCCGATCGGTTCCAGAACGGTCGTCTGTCGGCGCGGGATGTCATTCATATCATAGCTTGCGGCCTGCGCGGCGGCGGCATGAAGGTGTCGGATACCGATGTTGCGGGTATGCGAACGCCCGACGGGCTGATCGGGTTCATTCGCATCGCAGCCGACCTTGTCACAGCAACTTTCGGCGATCCGAAGGACGATTCACCGCGCCCTTCGCCGCCGCAGGACGCTTGAGCCTGGATAAGGTCGGGAAATGTTCGCACGCCACACGCGCGAAATTTCCATGGGACGAAGCGCTGCGCTTCGGCCTCGGAGTCCTGCGGCTGTCGCCGCGCGCGTTCTGGGAGATGACGCCGCGTGAATTGCATGCCGCTGTCGAGGGAGCGTTCGGGCGAGCGATCGTGGCTCCGCGGCGTCAAACGCTCGACACGTTGATGCGTCGATTTCCGGATGCGAGGAATGCATGACCAGAAAAAAATCCAGTCAGCTCTATTCGACGCCGCAGGAGATTTTGAATTCTCCGGCTGGCGGCGATCTCGGCGCGTCGGCGTTTGCGACACAAGACCTCGCTACCGTCAGGACGCAGCTCGATGGCATCAATGCGTCGGCGCAAACCGTCTCGACATCCCTCGTCAAGGCGTTCGCCAATGCGTCCGCCAGCAGCCGAACGTTCAGTACGACGCTATCCGGCGTGACTGCATCGCTGACGCAGATGTTGAGCAGCGTCGGCGCTGACATGCTGAGCCAGGGCGTTTCGTCGATCCTGGACGGGCTGACCGCCGGGAGCGGCGCGGCGACGACCGTCGCGCCATTCGCCGATGGCGGTATCATCGCCAGCCCGACATTTTTCGGGTCGGGCGGTTCGGTCGGGTTGATGGGGGAGCGCGGCGCCGAGGCGGTCGTGCCCCTTGCGCGCGGCCCAAACGGGCAGCTCGGACTCGCGGCCAACGGCTCATCGGCCGGAGCTCCGATCAACGTGCACATCCAGACGCAGGACGCCGAGAGTTTCCGCCGCTCGGAGTCGCAGGTCGCCGCAGCGCTGGCGCGCGCTGTGGCGCGCGGTCGTCGCGGGTTGTGAACTGGAGGCGAAAATGACCGGTTTTCACGAAATCCAGTTTCCACTCGACATTGCGCTGGGCGCGCGCGGCGGTCCGGAGCGGCGCACCGACGTGGTCGCGCTCGGTTCGAATCGCGAAAGCCGCAACGCGCGCTGGGCGCGCTCGCGGCGTAAGTGGGAGGCAGGCTTCGGTGTCAAGACCTTCGCCGATTTGGGCTCGATCATCGCATTCTTCGAGGAGCGCAGGGGTCGCCTTTATGGGTTTCGTTGGCGCGATCGCACGGATTTTTCGTCCGCTGCGCCAGGCGGCGCGCCGGCGCCCGGCGATCAGCCAATCGGCGCCGGCGACGGCGCGAAGACTGTGTTTCAATTGGTGAAAATTTATGGACGTAATTTCGCGCCCTATGCGCGCGACATCGCAAAGCCGATCGCCAGCAGCGTGCGAATCGCGGTGGCCGGCCAGGAACTCGCGCCAGCCGCCTTTGCAGTCGATGCGACGACAGGGCTCGTGACGCTTGTGACGGCGCCTGCAGGCGGCGCTTCGGTCACGGCGGGTTTCCTGTTCGACACGCCGGCGCGCTTCGACACTGACTATCTCGAGATCGACCAGAGCGGATTCGAGGCTGGCGAAATTCCGAAGATACCGGTGATCGAGATCATTCCTTGATCGGAGCAGGCCGACGACAGGAGCCGAGCGCCGCCTCTTCGCCCTGGCCCGGTCGGGGAAACGTTTCGGGCGTCCACCTTGTCCCGAACGGAGGCGCCGTCGGGTTCGCAAACTTGAGTCAACCGTTCAACCGAGCAGATCATGCGCGCGCTTTCCCCCATCTTCGCAGCCGCCCTGAATACCGGCGCCACAACGCTTTGCCATTGCTGGCGCCTGACGCGCCGCGATGGACTCGTGATGGGGTTTACCGATCACGACTGCGACCTTTCTTTCGCCGGCGCGATCTTTCACGCCGCAACTGGGCTCGATGCGGCGCAGGCTGAAACTACAGTCGGGCTCGCGGTCGGGTCGGGCGACGTGCAGGGCGTGCTCGTCGACGATGGGCTGCGCGATGTCGATCTCGAAGCGGGCCTGTATGACGACGCCTCGGTCGAAATATGGATCGTCGACTGGACCGACGTCGGCAATCGCGTGTTGATGGACATTGCGACCATCGGCGAAGTCAGGCGCACGGAGTTTTCCTTCGTTGCGGAGTTGCGCTCGCTCGCGCATCGTTTTGACGAGGACCAGGGGCGCCAGTTCCAGCGCGGATGTTCCGCCAATCCCGGCGACGACGCGTGCAAGATTGCACTCGATGGTCCGCTCTGGTCGACGGGCGCCGCGGTGGCTCGTGTCGAACGCCCGGGCTCCTTGATCGTTACGCCTGACGCCGTTTTCTCACCCGATTTCTTTACGAATGGCTCATTGGCGGACGCCGGCGGCGCAATGTTGGCGATCAAGCTGCACGAACGGGCGGCGGACGGCGATCGCATCGTGCTGTGGAGCGCGCCGTCCGTCGCCCTCGCTCCGGGAATGCGCGTGACTCTGCGCGCCGGTTGCGACAGGAGCCCCGAGACGTGCCGAGTGAAGTTCGACAACATCGTCAATTTCAGAGGCTTCCCGCATATGCCTGGCAACGACGTGGTTGTTTCCTGCCCCAACGGCGCGCTGGCCCCGATGGACGGCGGGAGTCTGTTCCGGTGAGATCCTTGACGCGAGACGACATCGTGCGGTCTGCACGCGGCTGGATCGGCACGCCCTATCAGCACCAGGCGTCGTTGCGCGGGGTAGGTTGCGACTGCATAGGCCTCGTGCGCGGCCTATGGCGCGAACTGATCGGCCCGGAACCGGAGCCGATGCAACCCTATTCCCCGGACTGGGCCGAAGCCGGCGGTCTCGAAACGCTGATTGCTCTGAGCGAACGGCATTTCCGCGCGGCCGACGTGAACGCCATTCGGGCCGGCGACCTGCTGGTGTTCCGCTTTCGGGAGAACGCTGTCGCCAAGCATGTCGGCGTCGCGACCGACGGCGCGCACATGGTTCATGCGCACGACGGCGCGCGCGTCGCGGAAGTGGCGATCGGTGTCTGGCGTCGCCGGATCGCGCGCGCATTTTCGTTTCCCGGCGTCGCTTAGCCCGGAGGACTCCGCATGGCCACGCTTCTCCTTTCCGCTGTTGGGTCGGCCGTTGGCGATTTCGTCGCCGGCCCGATCGGCGCGGTTGTCGGTCAGGCCGCAGGCGCGCTCGGAGGCGCCCTGTTGCAGCCTGGCGCTCCCGCGCAGACGCGCCTGCATGTCGGTCCGCGCCTGGCCAGGATCGCCGGCGTCACGTCCATGGAAGGCGCGCCTGTGCCGCGCCTCTATGGGCGTGCGCGGCTGGGCGGGCAGATGATCTGGGCCTCGCGATTTTATGAGCAGACCAATGTCGCGTTCATCCCGGGATATGGCGGCAAGGCAAGCGGCGCGGCGCAGCCTGCCACGATCGATGTGGCGTATTCCTATTATGCCAATTTCGCGATCGGTCTGTGCGAAGGGCCGATCGCCTTCGTCCGGCGGGTCTGGGCGGATGGTCAGGAACTCGATCTCACCACAGTGACCATGCGCGTCCATCGCGGCGATGAGGTGCAGGAAGCCGACCCGCTGATCGCGGCGATCGAACAGGCCGGAACCGTGCCGGCCTATCGCGGCCTCGCTTATGTCGTGTTCGAGCGTTTTCCGCTCGCCGCTTTCGGCAATCGCGTGCCGCAACTCTCCTTCGAGGTCGTGCGCCCGATCGATGGGCTTGCAAAGATGATCCGCGCGATCGATGTGATTCCGGGCGCGACCGAATTCGGTTATCAGCCGACCGCGCATGCGAGCCACCCCGGCTGGGGAACGACGCTCTACGAAAATCGCGCCCAGTCGTGGGCCGGGAGCGACTGGCAGGGGTCGATCGACGCGGTCCAGGCGCTCTGTCCAAATCTCGGAAGCGTCGGGCTCGTCGTCGCCTGGTTCGGCGACGATCTGCGCGCCGGCGAATGCACCATCGCGCCGCGCGTAGACAATACGTTCAAGACCCTGACCTGGCCATTCTATCCAATGATCGTGACGGACTGGTCCGTCGCCGGCCTCGCGCGCGCCGGCGCGCGCCTCGTCAGCCAGGTCGGCGGCGCATCGGCCTACGGCGGCACGCCGTCGGACGACAGCGTCGTCGCGGCGATCCGGGATTTGAAGGCGCGCGGGCTGTCGGTCGTCTTCTATCCGTTTTTGATGATGGACATATCGGACAGCAATACGCTGCCGGATCCATGGACTGGCCAGCCGCGCCAGCCCGCGTTTCCGTGGCGCGAGCATATCGCCTGTGATCCCGCGCCCGGACAGTTGAACAGCGTGGACGCGACCGCGGCGGCGGCGACGCAGATCGCCCAATTCTTCGGTGCGCAAACGCCAGGCGCCGACGAATGGTCCTATCGTCGCTTCATCCTGCATTGCGCTGACCTTTGCGTATCGGCGGGCGGCGTCGACGCCTTCCTTGTCGGTTCGGAGTTGACGTCGCTGACGCGCGTGCGCTCGGCGCCGGGCCTGTATCCGGCGGCGCAAGCGCTGTCGCAACTTGCGGCCGACGTGAAGGGCAAGCTGGGAGAGTCTACGAAAATTTCGTATTCTGCGGACTGGACGGAATATGGCGCACATGTTCTCGACGGCGGCGCGGAAGTCCGCTTCCCGCTTGATGTCGTTTGGTCCTCGCCGGCAGTCGATTTCGTCGGCATCGACGCGTGGTGGCCGCTGTCGGACTGGCGCGACGGCGTGCATCTCGACATGGCCGAAGCCGATACCGTCCATGATCTGGCTTATCTCACGCGCCGCATTGGCGCCGGCGAAGCCTACGACTGGTACTACGTCGACGCAGCTGCGCGCGCTGCGCAGATTCGCACGCCGATCACCGACGGCGCATGCGGCAAGCCGTGGGTGTTCCGCCAGAAGGACATCGTGAACTGGTGGTTGCGCCCTCACTTTGAGCGGACGAACGGAGCCGAGCTTTCGTCGCCCACCGGATGGGTCGCGCAAAGCAAGCCGATCTGGCTGATGGAGACGGGAAGTCCGGCTGTCGATCGCGGCGCCAACGCGCCGAACGTGTTCCCGGATTCGAAATCAAGCGATGGCGGATTGCCATATTTTTCGCGCGGATTCCGCGACGATCTCATGCAAGCGCGCGTCATCGAGGCGACGATCTCGCGATTTGATTCCTCACAGCCAGGCTTCGACGAGTCATGGAATCCTGTGTCGCCGATCTATGGCGGTCGCATGGTCGATCCTGCGCGCATGCACATATGGGCGTGGGATGCGCGTCCGTTTCCGGCTTTCCCCGATCAAGGCGTTTTATGGAGCGACGCGCCCAACTGGACCACGGGGCATTGGCTCAACGGGCGCCTCGAAGGAATGCCGCTTGACCGGCTGGTCGCAGCCCTCGCGGCGCCTTCAGTTCCTTCGGGAGTGGCGGCGCCGCGACCGGACGTGCTCGGCTTTCTCGACGGCTACGTGCTCGATCGCGCCATGTCCGCGCGCGCCGCAATCGAACCGCTGGCGGACGCCTTCGCGTTCGATCCGATTGTCTCCAGCGGCGCTATCCGATTTGCGCGGCGCTCGCGTTCGCCGACAATGACGATCGGTCTCGATGACCTCACGCCCGCGCGCGACGGCTCGCTTGCGCGAATTGCACGCGCGCAGGAAAGCGAGTTGCCGCACGAATTGGCCCTGACGTTTGGAGATGCCGACAACGATTATGCGACCGCGACTGTCCTGTCGCGGCGCATCGAAGGATGGTCGCAGCGGCGCGCGGAAACCGAATCCGCCATCATGACCAATCGCGCCCTCGCCCAGGCGCAGGCCGACATATGGCTCGAAGATCTGTGGTGCGGTCGCGAGACCGCCGAATTCGAGGTGCGGCCAGGTCTGATTACGCTCGAGGCGGGCGACGTCGTCGCGCTCGACACGGGCGCCGGCGCGCGCAATTTTCTCGTCACGCGCATCGCCGATGGTCCAACGCGCATCGTCTCGGCGCGTGCGATCGACGCTTCCGTTTACGACCGCGCGCCGCCTGTCCATGGCCGTCGCATCGTTGCGGCGACGCGCGCGCCGGGCCCGCCCTATGTGGTCGTGCTCGATCTGGCGATCGCGCGCGGGCAGCCGATCGCGACGCAATATATCGCAGCCTGCGCCGATCCCTGGCCCGGCCCGCTCGCTGTCTACCGGGTCATCGGCGGCAGCTTCGAGCCGCTCGTCACGCTGCTGGCCTGTGCGACGATTGGCGAAACGCTCGACACGCTCGGGCCGGGCCCGGTCGCGTGCTTCGATCGCGGGGCCTCGGTGACGGTGAAACTCCATTCCGGGCAACTTGCCGCCGTCGGCGATGCGCTGGCGTTGCAGGGCCGTTCGACCATGGCGATTCAGGGCGCGGACGGCGCGTGGGAAATTTTCGCCTTTTCGGACGCCGAACTTATCGCCGACAACACATACAGACTGTCGCGCCTGGTGCGCGGACTCGGCGGCGAGGAGGCGCTGGCCAGCCGCAGCGTCCCGGCTGGAGCGACCGTGGTTCTGCTCGACCGGACGGTCGTTCCGCTCGCGTCCGGGGTCTCGTCGCTCGGCCTGATCAGCAATCTCGCAGTGGGCGCTGCAAACAGCGCCGTCGGCGGGTCGACCTATGCCTCGATCGCGACGACCGTCACGCCGAAGGCTTTGACGCCTTATGCCCCCGTGCAGGCGAAAGCCGTTCTCGGTGCAGCCGGCGTGACGATCTCGTTCATCCGGCGCGGGCGCATCGACTCCGATGCGTGGGAGCCGATCGACATTCCGCTCGGCGAGGATGGCGAAGCCTACCAGATCGCAATCGCACGGCCGTCTGGTGGTCCGCGGACGCTGCAAGCGACGTCGCAATCCGCGCTCTATGCAGCGACCGATATGGCCGCGGACTTTTCGATGCAGCCCGATGCGCTCGATCTTACGATCCGGCAGATCAGCGCCGCCGTCGGTCCGGGCTTTCCGCTATCCGTTCACGTCGTCATTCAGTGAGGTCTCATGTCCGTCACCAACCGACTCGCGCTGCCGTTCATCGACGCCGCGCAATCGCAGAAGCACGTCACGCATAACGAGGCTCTGGTCGATCTCGACGCGCTCGTGCACCTGTCCGTTAAGGCGCGCAATGTCACGGCGCCGCCGGTGGCGGTGGCCGAAGGAGACCGCTATTTGATCGGCGCCGGCGCGGGCGGCGCCTTCGCCGGCAAGACCAATGCGGTCGCCGCGTTCGACAATGGCGGCTGGGCTTTCCTATCGCCGCGCACTGGTTGGCGGACCTTCGTGGAAACTGAAAACACCCTGCTTCTGTTCGATGGAACGAACTGGACCGATCTCGGGCTTGCGCTCAGATCACTGCAGAACCTGTCATTGCTCGGGATCGGCGCTACGGCCGATGCGAACAATCCGCTGTCGGCCAAACTGAACTCGGCGCTGTTCGCCGCGAAATCGCCCGCCGAGGGCGGCACCGGCGATTTGCGCGTCACGCTCGACAAGAGCGCAGTCGGCAATACGGTTTCGCAGCTCTACCAGACGAATTGGTCCGGTCGCGCGGAAACCGGACTGACCGGCGACGATCATTTCCACATCAAGGTTTCGCCCGACGGCGCGACCTGGAGGGAGGCGCTGAACGTCGATAACGCCACCGGCAAATTCAGCGCGCCGTCGGGGAGAACTCACGCCTTGTCGGGCGCCGACATCGCCGATTTCGTGCCGCCCTCGCCGACCGGTGCGATCTACCGTGTCGATCGCCAGCACGACCAGAATCCGCGCACGGCGACAATCGCAAGCGTGACGGGCGACACGATCGCCCTGACGACCGCCGACGCCGACCTGTTTTTCCAGAACGTCTACATGCTCGGCAATTGCTACGTTCGCATCTGGAACGTCAGCCAGACGCCCAATGCGGCAGCCTGGGTGAAAGCGTCGGCCGACACGAGTCATCTTCAGGTTACGAACGCCGCCGACATTGCGAGCTGGGCGCCGGGCGCGCTCGTCCAGATCGGCGACCCGACATCCGTCACGCCGACCCGCGCCATCGCCATTGACATCAGCCCGACGCTACAGGCGATGATGGGCGCGGTCTTCCAGCAGAAGGCGGTTCTGGTGAAGACGCTCGCCTTCGGCATGGGCGCGAAGGCCACCCTCGACATTTCGCCGAGCGGGGCCGCCGGAACCTACGCGCCCGGCGTCTACGCGCCTGGCGACGGCACATCATACGGAGCGATATCGATCGTTCCCTCCAACACGCCGTCGCCGATCTCGAACTCGAACCTGCTGTTCCTGCGGGAGACCACAGCCGCGCCGGGAACGATCGGAATCGATCTCGTCGGGATGATGGGGGTGTATGTGTAGGGGGATCTTCCAAGAATTCGATGTCCGTGCGATATGGCGTACTAGGTCAAATGAGACTGCCAATGATTTCGACGATCATTCTGAACTGGAATCGCGATCGGCTGCTTAAGCAAACGATCGAGAGCTATTTTGCGACTGTTGGGCCGGATCGTGAATTGGTTGTCGTAGACAACGCCAGCTCCGATGGATCGGTAGCCTATCTGAAGAGAATCGAAAACGAATGGCCGGTGAAGGTGATTTACCTCGACGAGAATTTGGGCGGTGAGGCTTATAACCTTGCAATCCCGCTCGTCTCCGGCGATCTCATTCATCTGAGCGAAAATGATCAAATGTTCCTGCCGGGTTGGTTCGAGCACGTGGCGGCATCGTTCAATGCCTTTTCCAAACTTGGTCAGCTTTCTCTTTTTGGCGACACACCCACAGATGATGAAGCGTGGGAGCCGAAGCCCGCGCATTTATGCTTTTCAAAGGGTAAGATTCTATACGAGGCTCACGGCAATGTTGGTACATCCTCCGTATTGCGAGCCGAGCTGTTTCGGGACAAGGCTCTGCGCGTTCATAATATTGCTCATGGCACGTTTTTATTCCCCGCGGATGGTCGATTGTCGGCGGATGTGAAATCAGCGGGCTATTTGGTTGCTTGGTCCGATCGCTACTACGTGCGTAATGTCGGCCACGAGATAGGCGAGTTTGAGAGAAATGAGGCATATTACAAAGAGAATTATTCGAGTAAGCCGTGGGTGGGTGTCGAGGGCTGGAAGCAGCGAATAGAGAAGCAAAAATCGCTTCCTGTGGTAGCGCGTCATTGCGTTGCGCTGTCTGACAGGGCTGTTCTTCCGGAGAAAACCCCGCAAGACGTTAATGGCAAGGCCGCGCGTCTTTGGTCGATGTTCGACGGATTCACCGCAGAAACCGAGGTGCTGGACTTCCTTTATGTTCTTACCCGCCTGATCAAGCCAGCCGAGGTGTTGGAGACGGGCACTTGGCTCGGACTATCAACCTGCGCCATCGCGCGCGGTTTGTCAGAGAACGGGTTCGGCCGCGTCACGACGCTGGAGGTGAACGCGGAGGCGTACGATGCTGCGCTTCAGAGCATTTCGAGCTACGGATTTGAGGACGTGGTGAACGCGCAACTGTGTTCGAGCGTCGATTTTGCTCCCGATAAGCATTACGATTTGGCGCTATTCGACTCCGATCTGTCTCTTCGCATCGAAGAATTCCGGAGATTTCGACCATGGTTGAGCGAGGGTGCGATCGTCTTGTTCCACGATGTGTCAGCTCATCACGGCGTCGTCGCGGAGGGCGTCAGGACGCTCCTGAATGAGGGCGCAATAGTCGGGTTCGACTTTCCGACGCCGAGAGGGTTGTTCATCGGCAAAGTCGCTTCTTGACAGCCGCCGCCTAGTTCCAGCCGACAATCGAGCCGCCCGTTCGGGCGGCTTTTTCTTTGGCGACGTCGCGCTCGCGCGCCGCCTCCAACGCCATTCCCCGAGAGATCGACATGCCCATCCCCACCTCCATGTCGGCGGCTTGCCGTCGGCTGATCGTCGAACCGTGCGAAGGCCGCCGCCTCGTCGCCTATCGCGATTGCGTCGGCGTGCTGACCATCGGGTATGGCCACACCTCGCGCGCGGGGCCGCCGCAGGTGACGCCCGGCATGAAGATCACGCAGGCCGAAGCCGACGATATCCTCTCGCGCGACCTCGCGGAGTTCGAGCGCGGCGTCGCGGCGCTGATCGCTGGGGCCAAAGGCGGCGTGACGCAATGCGAGTTCGACGCGCTGGTCGATCTCGCCTTCAACATCGGACTCGGCAATCTGAAATCCTCATCGCTTTTGCGCGCGGTTCGCGCGGGCGACAAGGCCGGCGCAGCGCGGAAGTTCCTGGACTGGAACAAGGCTGGCGGCCGTGTGGTCGCTGGCCTCACTCAGCGCCGCCAGCGCGACCGAGCCTGGTTCCTGACCGGCCGCCCGATCACGGGCGCCGTCGGATTGATCGACGCCGGCGCGTCGTTCGGTCGCCAGAAATCGCCGGAGACGACGCAGGTCGACATGGCGCACGCGCTCGATCATCCAGACCGCGCGCCGTCAATCTGCTTCTCAACGAAAGGATGGAAACCATGAAAGGCTATCGCACCATTCTCGTTGGCCTCGCGCTGGCGATTGTGCCGGCCGCCCTGCAATATCTGGGCGCTGTCGACTGGACCAACCTGATCGGCCCGACCGGCGCATTCGTTGTGTCCGGCCTGATCGCCATCGCCATGCGCGCGATCACGACGACGCCCGTGGGAAAGTCCGGCGCAGGCGGCCAGTGAACATCCCCGGCCTTCCAGACAAGATTGGTCCCGTCCCGATCGCCGCCCTCAAGACCGGCGTCGGTCTGCTCCAGCGCGACGCGCAGCGTGTCTATCACGCGCTGCATACGCACGATTGGGGCGCGGCGGCCGAAGTCACGCTGGAGGATATCGCGGCGATCCTCGCCGACGCCGGCGTCCCCTATGCCGGCCTGGTGGCGAAACTCATTCCGCTCGCGATCTTCGCCGTCGAGCATCCCGCGCCGGTCGAAAGTCCGGCGATGGAAAAGGCGGCCGGCGCAGACAACATGACCGGCGTTTGAACGGCTGCCGCCGCACTCCCTCTCAGTTCGAACCGATCCGCCGTCGCGCTTTTTGCGCGCGCCGGCGCATCACGACCAAAGGAACCACGACATGAGACGCATCGCGCTCGCCGCCGCCCTGTTCGGGCTCGCCGGCTGCACACAGGTCCAGAATGCGACCGACTATCTCGCCTCGCCGAAAACGACGCAGGCGGCGAACAATCTCAGGACTCTCGCAACAGCGTTCGATTGCGGCCTCGTCGTCACCGGCGCGGCGCTCAGTCAGAACATCGCCGAAATCGTTAACGCCGGCGACGCGGCGATCGGCACGACGGGCAAGGTCTACGCCGTGTCCGCCGCGATCTGCACAGCGCTCGGCGGCGTTCCGTCGGCGATGCGGGTTGCGGTGCGATGATCCGGAGCTTTCTGCTTGGCATTGTCGGGATTGAAGCGGCCGTTCAGGAACGGTTCATCCACAGCGCCGCACCCTTTGGCATGCGGTTGGCCACCCCCAAGCTTCCGCCCGTGGCGGTATTTTTTGCGCTCGTCGTCACGTCGGCGGCTGTCGCCGCCCAATCTGCGCCGCGCACCTGCTATTCAGCCGCCGAGACCCGTGAAAAAATCGCCGCCGACAAGCTGGCCGAGCCGTTTCCGTTGATGCGCGCGCAGGCCGGAGAGCACCATGCCGAAGCAATTGCTGTCAGGCTGTGCAGCGTCGCCTCCGCGCTCGTTTACGAAATCGACCTTTTGCGCCGCGACGGGCGGCTGATACATACAAGTCTCGACGCCGTGACCGGCAAGCCGGTCGGGGTCGGACGCCCCTGAGCGCAAGGAGGGCTC
>JAEHJW020006166.1_pt1 | contig 65319 bp, 93 predicted proteins | sample 9271431 | NCBI WGS metagenome assembly JAEHJW02 | reverse complement strand
CGAGACCGGCCCCGTCACCTTCAGGCTCGATATATTCGTCGGCGCCGCCGTGTACGCGCTTCCGTTCCACACGTACAGCTCGTACCCTTCGCTCGCGTCCGCGCACACCGGCGCCACCTGTGCCGTAATCTGCGCGCACGGCGGATAACCGCTCGTGCCGCCGATAAACATCTGCCCCCGCGCGCGCGAGGCACACAGCATCGCGATACATGCAACCGCCACAACCGCGGCAATCCGCCTCATCGTCATCCTCATGCGTTCGCCGGCACCACGTAAACCGTCATCTTGGAGACGTAGGTCACGTTCGCCTGCGTATAGCTCGCCTGCGCCGTATAGCCGGAGGCGCCCACGCCCACGCTCGCCGTCACCGTCACGTTCTGCCCCGCGCTGTAAACCGGCGAAAACGCCGTCGCCCGCATCAGGAACAGCGTGACCGACGAACTTCCCGCCTGGTACTCGAAACGGTCGGCCCGGCCCCAGATATTCGTCCCGTCGCTCAGTTGCGACCCGACAAAGGCGTCCACCGAGCTCAGCGTCGCCGTCACCGGAATTTCGTACGTCACCAGCAGCCGCCATTGCCCCGTAGCCGGCATCGTGACGCTCTGGCTCATCACCGTCGTCAGCGCCGTCGACGACAGGCTCACGCTGCTGCTCAGCGTCTGCGTATAGACCGCGTCCACCGCAAACGACCCGACCGTGTCGTTCGGCCACGTCCCGCTCAGCGAGACGCCCGGCCCCGCCGTCAGCGCCGGACTCACGGTTCCCGTGCCGCCCGAGGTCGTCGCCAGCGGCGTCCCGAGCACAATCGACCCGAAATAATGCGTCGCCGCCGTCGCGAACAGAAACATCGCCGCCGCAATCACCAGCGCAAATACCCCACTCCGCTTCATCTCAGTACCCCTCGAGCGCCAGCCATCCGCTGTAAACAGCCGAGGAATTGGCCGGCAGCGTTATTCCTGACAGTCCGATCGTGAACGCGCCCGCCGCCCCCGCCGTGTTCAGGCTGATCGCCGGATCCACGGTAAACGGAGTCGGAAACGTATAGGTCTGCGCGCTGGTCGTGTCGTTCTCGTACCCGTTGAAATAGATAATGACCTTCTTGTAGGCCGACGCCTGCGCCGGCATCGTCGCAACCGCGCTCCCCGCAGTCGGGCCGTTGAACGCGGTCTGCACGATATCGCCGGTGCCTCCGTTGGCCGCCGGCAATACCCCGGTCACCTCGTTCGCAAGGTTGATTTTGGGTGCCTGCCCGGGCACGCCGCCGTGATGGGAGTTCAGCAGGCCGCTCAGAAACGGCGCCTGCGCGTAATTCCCCGTCGTCGCGCCGTCCGCCGCCGTCAGGTTCGGCCCCGCCGGCATCGCGTTGCCGCTGGTTAGCTGGGTCTGCCCGTAGACCAGGTTGACCAGGTACAGGCCCACCCATCCGCTCGTCGGCGTCGGCGGCGCTTCGCTGCCCTGTGTCGCCGGCGTTCCATAGATCACCTGCAGCACCAGCGTGCCTTCGCGTTCCGTGTTCTGCGCAAGGCCGCTGCCGCCCGGCCCGTTCAGCGGTTGCTGCGGATTCGCCGGATTGCCGTTGGGCAACACGCCCGCATTCGGGTCGTCGCTCGGAATCACGTCGTCGAACTGGAACTGCCCCTGGACCAGCGCCCACTGACCCTGCCCGCCGCTCAGTCCTGCGGTCGAGAAGGTCAGCGTGCCGCCTGCGTACTGCCCCTGCAGCAGCATCGTCGGCCCCGTGCCGGTCAGGGCGCCGTAACCGTTCGGGTCGATCGCCGCGATTTGGTAAATCGCGCCCGCCGCCACGTTCACCGTCAGGCTCGGCGTCGTCGTCTGCGTCGGCTGCAATCCGGTCACCACCGCATACGGGGTGGCGCTCCCGAACATCGCGTCCGAGCTCAGTTGCGCCAGCCCTTCCAGCGCGTCGCGCCATCCGTGCAGCACGTCATACGACCTGAATACTTCGTTCTGATAAACGATTGGCCGGTTCATCTACATTCCCGCCTCTGCCCACCACCATACGGTCCCGCCGCTTGCAGGCGCGGGCGCCGCGAAATCAAGCGTAAATCCATACTGCGTCTGGTCGCTCACCCATACCGCAGCGTTCCAACTGGCTATCGCGAATACGCCATACGGAGCGGCCTGTGCGCCTTCCGGCACAATCCCGATCGATTGCGCCGCGGCGGTCACGCTCGCGCTCCCGCCCTGGCCGTTCACCGTCTCCCCGCTCGGCATCAGCACCACCGCCACGTTTCCGCCGTTGCGCGACGGCGACGCGAAGTTCAGGGTGAAGCCCGAACCGCCCATCGCGCTTATCCACGCCGCGCTCGCCCATCCGGCGCTCACCACCGGAATCAGTCCGGCCGCGAAATTCGGCGGCCTGATCGCCACCTGCTGCACGCCCGGCTGGAGCGAAAACATCGTCACCGGCCACGATTGCCCGAGCGCAAGGCATCCGATCCGCGTCTTCGCCGCAGGCGGACTCGTCGTCCCGACCACAAAGTTCACGCCCGGCCGCTCTATCCACAGCGTCGCCGGCCAATTCGGCAACTCGGTAAACAGACCGAACGCGGGCATCACTCCCGCGTAGGCCGGGTTTATCGCCGTATCCGCGGGCGCAAGGCTCGCGTCCGCGTCGAACGTCGCCGTCGTGCGCACCTGGTTGATTTGCGGCGACACCGTGAACTGGCGCAAAAGCTGCGTCCCCGCCGCGATACTTGAATTGATCGTCTGGTCAACCATCGCCTGTGTCGCATAGCTGAACTGGAGCGATTGCGCCCCGCCGATAAGCGTCGTCTGCGGCTGGTCCAATCCGGTGCCGAAGCCGTATCCGAAGTACGGCAGCAGCCCGGTACTCGGCAGCGGCGACAGCGGGATGTCGGCAAACGCGGTCCATGCGTCGCTCTCCGATCCCACCCCGTATCGCCCCGGCCCGGGCGCGAAATCCAGGTAACTCATGTCCAGCGCGCCGATATCGCCTGCGTTGAAAGACTCGTAAATCGTCGGCGCAATCTGGGTCAGCGTCGTAAGCCGCCGGATCACCGCCGGCCGCGTCACTCGCGGCTCGAGCAGCGCCGCCTGTATCCGCGCACGGAAGGCGGCGTCGCTCTCGCCCGGCAGCCGCGGCATTACCCCCGCCCCGTAGAAATCCGCCGATACCGCGTCCAACGCCGCGCCCAGCGCCGTCGCAATCCGCGTCGCCGCCAGCGCGTAGGCAAAATTGCCGTTCTGCAGGTTCAGGTCGGCGGCAAAGGTCCGCAAAATCGCCGCCGCCACGCCCGCCCGCATCGCGTCCCCGCCCGCCCATCCGTGCGGAAACTGCGCGGCGATTCGCGCCGCGAACTGCGCAATCGAGTACGGCGTCACCTGGGTTCCGGTCGCCATCAGGTGTTCACCGTCCCTGTTCCCGCCTGCGCCATCTGAAATTGCGTCAGCGCCAGGTCGGCCGCCGCCCCGTTAAGCGTCAGCGTCCCCGGCGTGATACTCGCCACGTTCGGGTCCGCGTCGATCGCCACCTGCCCCACCTTGAGCAGCGGCACCGCGGCCGTCCCCAGCCCCAACCCGTTGATATATGCCGATACCGCCGTCTCCACGTTCGATACGATCGTGTCGGTCGGCTCCGTCGGGTTCGCCACCAGCTCCAGCGTCATCGCGTAGTCCACCGTCACGAAGCTCGGCGCCACCGCCGCGAAATTCACCGTCAACGCGCGCACCGCGAGTATCTGCGTCGTCAACTGGGCGAGCAGCGCCGCCGAAGGCGCCGCGCCGTTGTCCGCCACCACGACCGTGAAAAATCCGTTCTGCGCGGCCCCGTTCTGGTTCACGTTCGACAGCACCTTGAGCGACAGCCCCTGCTTCACGCTCATCGCGGCGTATTGGACCGCGGCATCCGTCCCCTGCGACAGCGACGGAAAAAACAGCGCAAACCGCGCTTTCAGCGCCGCGTCGCTCTCCGCGTCGAGGCCGTTGATTATCGCGCCCGGATTCGTGACCGTATCCACGCCGCCGACCGGAGTTGCGAACTGCGTCAATGCGTTGGCGGGCGCGTTGTACGCGCTTCCGCCAATCAGCGCCTGCGCGGTCGCGCTTATCGACGTCTGACCCACCGGCAACACATACGCGTTGAGCGAGGCGTTCCAGGCCGCTTGCGTCGTGTCGGCTATCAGTTGGTACTGAATCGCGCCGCCCTGCACCTGGATTACCGTCCCGGCCGCAATCGCCACGCTCTGGCTCGGCGCCGTCAGAGCACCCAGCGTCACCGTCCCCTGCGCCGCAATCGCCGGCAGCCGCGTTAATCCGTAATCGGCGACGAACGTGTCCACGTCCCCGCCGGTCGACGTGCTCAGCCGCGCCGCCGCCACAATCGCCAGCGCCAGCGCGGTCAGATACTCGCCCTGCAGCGCATCCGCGCGAAACAAGGCCAGCGCCGGGTCGCTGTCGCTCAGCACCGGCTGCTGTCCAATCAGCGCCGCCCACTGATTCACCATGAACTGAACCAGGTCGTCCTGATTCAGCGTCGTCAGCGTCGACGGCGTAGTCGTTACTCCTGTCAGCCCTGCTCCCATCCCCTCACCCCGTCACCGGCATGCCGAACGGAATCGTCCCCGTCTGCCCGTTGCGCAGCGTCACCGTTATTTGGATCACCAGGGTCTCCAGCGACGGGCGCGCGAACCCGACCTGCGGCGGGATACTCGGCGACACCGCCGCCACCTGCATCACCGCCTGCCGGATTTTCTGCACCATTCCTGCCACCGCAGCCTGGTTGAGCGGCATGTCCACCTGCCTGCGCAGCCCGGTGCCGAAGCTCGGCACGAAAATATAGTCCGGCGCCTCCGGCTCTCCGCTCGGCGATACCGAGGCCGGATTGGTGAACAGAATTCGCTCCACCGCCTGCCGGATCTCGTCCCATCCGGTAGCCAGCAGCAGTCCTCCGGTCTGGCTGAGCACAAAATCGCCGCCGTATTCGAGGTACAACGTGCCCCCCGGAATCGGCGGCAACGCCGCAGCCGGCATCGATATCACCGGGTTGTAGGGCGCCGTCTCCCAGTCCGTCAGCACCTCGACGTTCGCTATTTGCCGGAAATCCGCCATCGCCCGTTACCCGGTTACGCCATCGCGCTCCCATCCATGCCTACCGTGTCGGCATGGGACTCATCACCGCCGTCAAGGGTCTGGCGCGTTACGACGGACTCCTGCATCTGCCCAAGGCTGCCGTCGGCGCGCTGAAACCGCTCGATTTCCATATCCTGTTCATCCGGCGCGGAATGCCGCTGGCACCGGCTCCCGAGGTCGAAGGTGCCGCGTTCCACGCCGACGCGCTCGACCTCCTGCGTAAACTGCGGGCCGGACGCGCCGACCTGCCAAATGAGTTCTGGCGCGACGAAGTCAACGGATGCGCCCGATGCTGCGTCGCCACAATCAACGGCGAGTTGGCGGGCGTCGTATGGGCCTACGAAGCCCCGGCCTCGCGTCCGATGATCGTGCTCGCGCCCGGAGACGCGGAGCTGACCGCCTCCTTCACGCTCGACGCATTCCGCGGCCGCGGCTTGTACCGCGCATTGCTCGCGTTTGGCACGCGATGGCAACTCGCTGAACGCGGGCGCCTGTTCACCATCGTCGCCAGCGACAATCCGACCCCGCTCAAGGCCGTCGCCAAAACCGGCTACGTCCACCTCGACGCGCTCCATCGGCGCTCCCTGTTCGGGCCGAAGTTCCATACCGCTCGTATCCATCACCAGTAGAACACCGCGTACCCGTCGCCCGGCATCGGCAGGCACACCTGCCCATTAGCCACGTTGACGTTCTGCGTAGTCCCGCCCAACTCAACTTCCGTCACGCTCGTGGGCATCGCCGCCGCCGCGACATTCAAGTTGAAACAGGTGTTGCCTGCCGTCCCCACCGTCGTGCCGAGCCATTGGTAGCTATCGGCATAAGAATAGGTCGTCGGCTCCCATTGCCATCCAAAGTTGACCAGCGCCACCCAGTGATGACCGTCCGGACTCAGCACGGACTTGGCCCAGATATTCGCCGGTATCGGACCTGCTATCAGTCCGGGCGCGCTGGTTCCGTCCCACGCGCCGCGCATCGCCGTCATCATCTGTAGGAACGGCTGTATCTGCTGCCACTTCCCGCCGTTGCTATACACCGTCCCGCTCCAGGCGGCCGTCGGTGTGCATGAAGTCGTAATCGCGGTTCCGCTGATCGCGGTGACCTGCGCGCCGAGAAAGCATCCCGTCGGCGTGCTCGAAAATCCAATCGTGTCATCGACGGCGAGTCCCCCCGCATTCGTCACCGTCACAACGTCGCTGCCGCTCGCCATCGTGCCCGCAGTGGAAAACGCAAGCGCCGCCGACGCCGCTTCGCCCCAGTTGCTCCCGTTCGGGGCGTGCCCATAGCCAGCCGTAAGATCACCCAGTTCCCACAGCCAGAATCCGCGCGCCCCGTTGACGAACGAACTCAGCGCCTGGACCGCCATCTCCTTCGCAATCGGAAAATTGCGCCCGTAGCGGCCGGCCCCGGTCCAGTCAAACGCCTGCTGCACGCCGTAAAGTGGACGCAGTCCTCCCGTGTCCCGCGTCAGCGTCTGCATGTCGCGGCCGGTCTGGAACAGGTAAAAGGGCGGGTTCGCGTCGCTGAACGCAACCGGATATTCGTCGAACGCCATCGCGTCCATCGTCCAGCGCCACGGGTCCAATATCGCGCCCGAGGCGTACGGCGACGCCTCTTCGCCGATTAGCACGCCCCATGCCGGCGAGTTCGGTGCGTTCGAACGAATCCAGTTGTAGGCGTAGCCTTCGCGCTGCTCGCTCCACGGCCCCCTGTTCGCGCCTGAATCGCACTCATCGCACACATAGTACGGCCCGGTCGCCGCAACCGCCGTGCCGCCCGATTCGAACACCGGCAGCATGTTGCTCGTGATAGCGGCGGTGTTGCTATCCAGTCCGAGACAATTTACGTTCTGCGCCGAAAGCGCGGGCGCGGTTGCCACCGTCACCGTCCCCGTCCCCACCGCCGTCACCTGGCCGTAGTAAGGCATTCCGTCCGTGCCGGCATTCGCAATCTCGATCAGGTTGTTCGTCAGCGACGCGCCGAACGGAGCCGTACTCGCCACGTCGACCGTAGTGCTCCCGGCGACGGTCGTGCAGGTCGTAGAGGTGAACGGCCCCGCATAGTTGCCGCCCGGAGCCGAATAGATACCGTCCCACAGCATCGGGCTCAGGAACGCATCCGCGTTCGTCAGGTTGGCATTCGCGTATCCCGCGCGCCCACTGGTGCCGATTGCGTTGGTGGCGTTCTCGTTGATGAAATCCAGGCCGATACAGCCGTGGCAGATCGACGCGATCGACGCCGCGTAGTTCGGCTCTCCGCGCCATCCCCACGCGCTCGGCCACCCGCTCGCGGCGGTGATATTGCTATAGCTCGCGCTATACGTTCCGTAGAAGCCGAATATCGCGTGCTGTACCCACACGCCCGCGCCGCTCGATACCGCCCCGTCCGCGCCCTTCGAGACCGTTACGGTCGTGCCTGAAATCGCCGTGATATAAGCGCCATCCTCGTAGCTCCACGCGCCCGGCACGATCACCAGCTCGCCGACGTTCATCATGTTGTCGGCCGTCGCGGTGAAGCTCGTTGCCGCCGCCGCGACGCTCGCCGCAAGCGTGGTGTCCTGATGCCACCAGCGCCGATGGTTGTCGTAGGCGCCGAGCAGACCGTCGGGAAAGGCGTTGCGCGTCACGAACTCCCACGCAGGCCCAACCGCGACGCTCGCCGCGCTGGCCGGCTGCGTCTGGTCGTCGCCCAGGTCGGTGCCGCTCGCGTCGTAGGCCGCCGTCACCGTGTTTATCGCAGTCGCCCCGCCGCTCGGCCACGGGATAGTAACCGTCATCGGATTCGAGCTAATCGCGTAGCTGTCGGTCGCCAGCGTCGCCCCGCCGCTTGCGTTCGTTACCGTTACCTTGAGCGTCGTGGGCAGATCGGTGGCTCCGATATCGGGCGTTATCCACACGGTCTCGGGGATAGTTTGCGAATAGTCGCTGAACACCATCCCGCGATAGTTCCCGGCCATGTCGGTCACGAGCGGCTGATGGATCGCCTTGAACGAAAAGTCGTCCATCTGCACGTCGCCGCTCGTCGCCGAGGGAATCGTGTACGCCGCGAGCGTGATCGCGGTCCCCGAGTCCGGTCCCGTCGTGTAAGTCAGCGAGATCGCGCCGGTCGTGTAATTGACCGTCCCGCTGAGGTCGGTTCCCGTTATAGCGCCCGATCCATTGTCGGTCGCCGTGTAAACGGTCCCGCCGATCGTGTACGAGATACTGACACCGCTCGCGGTGATCGGCAGATACGGCGCGGGTGTCGCATAGCTAAAGGACGTGACGGTCGAACCGCCTCCGCTCCCGATAGCCTGCGCGGGCGTCTTGTAGGTGCCAGTGTAAACCCCAAGTATCCAGTTGGACTCGCCACCGGCGATAAGCGTTGTCGTGCCGCCAATCTGCGTCCATCCGTTCGTGCCGCCTCCCACCCAGCTTCCCAGCAGGTAAGTCGCGCTGTAGGTGTCGCCATCCTTGCCGGCCAACCCGACGATACCGTTCGTGCCCGTCGTCTGGACCCACGCGGTCCACGCAATCTCGACCTGATTCGATCCGTTTATCGGCTGCAACGGCGCCAGGTTGAGCGTGCTGAAGGCGGTATCCAGACCGCACACCCCCGTGGTCGAATAAATCGAGTAGGTGCCCGAATGCGGCGCGGGAGTCGTGACCGGGCCACTCCCCCAGCAAGCCCCGTTGCTCGCCCATCCGCTGAAGGTGCCCGTCTCGAAGCCCGGATTGTTCAGGAACTCATGCGGATCGAGCACCGGCTGCGGCGGCAATCCGATCCGTCCGCCCTCCTGCGCGAATGCGGGAAGCGCCAGCGCGAGAAATAATAGTGCCGCGAACAGGTACTTCATTACGGCGCTTGTACCAGCGTTACAATCCCGTTGATTACCGGAGTCGTCCCTCCGACCGTCAGGCACAGCGCGTTGCCGTCGGCGGTCCCGGCCGAGAACTTCGTCTGCGAGCCGCCGGGCGAATTCCAAATTTGGTACGCGCTCACATCGAAGTTGAACGGCGCAATCAACACGGTCGTTCCGGTCCCGCAGGTCGTGCCCGTCCCGTACTCGAAGCCCACCGTCGGCGTCGTGCCCGACGCCGCCTGGATCGACCAGTCGCACACGTACCAGTTCTCGCCCGGAGTCGGAGCGCCGATCTGCGTGGTCGCGGCGAGTCCGCTCAGCGTCACATAGGTTTTCGCCGCGCCTTTCTGGCACACGTCCGCTGCGGTCGAGGCGGTCGTTACCGTCCCTGTAATCGTCACCGGACCGCCCGCCCACGCCAGCGCCGGCAAGAGCATCAACCCAAGTAGAAAAGCCAGTTTCCTCAGTGTCCTCACGGTACGTAACTCCCTGTCCATCCCGAGGCCGTCACGAAAAAGTCGTTGTTGGCGTCCGGTGTGTAGATACCCGGCGTTGTCGAGGCGCATATCCACACCCCCGCCGCAAACGAGTCGGCGGTGGCGTACTCCGCCGTGTTGTTCGGTTCCAGCGCCCCGAGTTGCTTATAGGCGACCGCACCCGCCGTCGGGCCTGCCCCGTTCACGTTGAACTCCTGCACGTAATATTCGTTCGTGGTCGAAGTGTTCTGTGCGCCCACCCGGTACACGTCGCACGCGGGTAGCAGATACCAGCAGTTGCCCAGCGTTCCCGGCGCCGCCACTACGCCATTCGTGCAGGAAGATACGATAGGCGTGGGCGTCGGCGTGGGGCTTGGCGTCGGCGTAGGCGTCGGTGCGGCGCCCGGCGCAATCGCCAGCGTGATTCCGGCGTTCTTCCCTAGAGTCCCGGTGCTCGCCGTCAGGCCCGTCGCCGACTGCGCGGCGAGGCTGGTCGTTCCCGCCACCGCGTCATAGTCAAGGAACGCCGTGGTAGTGTATGTCCCGCTGAGCAACGTGGAATAGCCGGACGGCGCGGTCGCCGTCAGCGTCGCCCCGCTGGTCGCCATATACACGCTTCCGAGCAATAGGATCAGGTCGTTGCTCGACGCGAGGGTCAGCGACGAGGCGGCATAGGATAGCGTCGTCGCCCCGGCTGTGTTATCAACCGTGCCGCCGTTCGTATCTATCGGCGCGCTCGTGTTCTCCCCCGTGACCGTATAAACGGACCATCCAGTACCTGTGCTGCTGTTATAGGTAAATTGCGGAGTCGTGGTGTCGCCGTTCTGCCATACATGGTAACAAGCGGTAACCGACATCGATGACGTGGCGGAGGTTGTCTCATACTGGCAGGTGTATCCCGCCGGAACAGCGGAGATCGTGGATTGCGCCGCGTTGGTGTGGATCACCACCAGGTCGCCGGACTGACTCGCTCCCCACGTTCCCGGCAGCGTCACCGTGCAACTCGTGCCGTAGGAGCAAGTGCCATACGTCGTGCTCGAATTCGCCGTTACGATGCTCGGCTGCGCCCACGCGCCGACCGGCATCAGCAGCGCCGCACACAATAATATTAGTGCCGCTAACTTACTGCGCATTGCCCCACAACCAGAAGTCGCTATTCGCGTCATAAGTCAGCGAATACGGATTCGCGTTCGTGTTCACCACCGCAACCGCCCCGTTCGCCACCGTGTCCGCGTGCAGCAGTGAGCATCCCGCCTGCCCCGGCGTTACCGCCGTCGGAGATAGCGCCTTCGCCGTCACCGTTCCCGCGCTCGGCGCCGCCGCCGCGTCATACACATCCACGTAGTAGGTGTTCGTCGTGGACGTGTTGGACCAACACACTCCTATCCACGTTCCCGCCGACGCCTTCAGCACCAGCGAGTTGCAGGTCGAGCTGCACGCGGTCGGAACCGTCGCGGGAAAGTTTCCCCCGCCGCTCCCACCCGCAGCGCCCACAAAGTCCGTCCCGTTCCACTCCAAATATTGTCCCGTGCTCGGCGCGGTGCTCGAAAGCGGCGTCGCGGTAGCCCCGAAATGGAGCCCCGTCACCGTCGTCGCCGCATAGGTGCCGGTCACGTCTCCCGCCGGATTCGGCACCTGCGCCTGAGTCGCCGTGCCGGTCAGATTGGAAAAGCTCGGCTGCGCGAATACCGGTGCTCCCGTGCTCGCGTTGAATCCGGTCTGAAATTCGTTTGCGGGCGCGGCGCCAACCTCGACGCCACCGAGCGCACTGGTCGTCGCCAATGGAATTTGCGCGGCCGACGCGACGCCGCTGATGTCCGCGAACGCAGGCTGCGCGCCGCTCAGTGTGCCCGTGGCGCTGAGCGCCGTTGCAAAATTGTGCGCGGCGAGCGTGCCGCCCGGCATGTTGAGATTCAGCGATCCGCCGCTGATCACCAGGCTCGCCCCGGCGTTGGCCGTCGCCAGTGCGCCGAACGCAGTGCCGCTGGTTTTCGTGCAGGTGACGAGCCCCAGCGTGGCCGTGCTCGCGGTGCAATCGCCGCTCAGCGAAAACGCGCTTCCTGTGGTGCCGGCGGCTGCGTAACCGAGAAATTGACCCGCCGTGCCGCTCGGCAGCGAGGTTCCGTTCAGTAACGTCGGTGTGATTCCCACCACGCCGGAAAACCGATTGTTGATATCCTGCAACGTCTTGTAGCCGCTGCACTGCGTCGGGTCGCTCGGGCATCCCGTTCCGCTCGGCTCGACCGGAATCGGCACGTATTGCGCAAGCGCCGTCGTCGCACACAGCGCGACCATCAGCCCAAGCAGTATTCCCAGCCTCTTCATCAGCCGCCCACCTTCACCAGCGCCGACTCTACCGTCGTCGAGTCCCATTGCGCGGTCGGCGTCCCGGTGTCCCCTCCCTGCGGGTCGGGATGGGTGTGCGCGTTGAACGCCGCTACCAACTTACTCACCAGCGCCAGCGCGTCCGTGTCCCCGTTCACCGATACCGTTCCGCCCGTCGGCACCTGGATGTCCACGTTCGTTCCGTCGATTACGACCGTCACGTTCCCGACCGTAATCGAGAGCTTCGCCGCCGCCGTCACGTCCACCTCGCCCGTCGCCCGGAAATACAGGACGCTGCCCGAGTCGTTGCGATAGCCCCACTCGCCCTGCTGCATGCCCGGAAACGGCGTCGCGTTCTGGTCGTCGTAGATACACGCCGGCACAATCGCGTCGCCCGTCTCCTTCTCCACCATCCCGCACAGGCACTGGTCGCCTACGTGCGGGGCCGCCTGATGCCCGCTGCCGTTGCCCACGGACATCGACCCCAGCGCCACCCATGCCGTCTGCACGGGCTGGTTCGGGTTCCCGCCCACCAACAGCGCCGGCAACGTCAGGCGCACGCGATGCGTCGTCGGGTCGTAACTCGTTACCTGCCCAACGAACTGCGCGCGCACGTCGCCGATCTGCTGCTGCGCAAGATGCATCGTCAGATGCGCCAGCTCGTCCGCCTGCGACATCAGGAACCCTCCAATAAATTCGCCGACGCAAGGCTCACGCCCGGCGGTATGTTCTGCGCGGTGATATGCGTCAGATAGCCGCTGGCCGTGCCGCCCTCCGCGCCGTCAGCCCGGAACTCGTGCCGGATAGCCACTATCGAGTACGGCCCCAGCCCCTCGAATCCCACCAGCCCGCCCGGGTCCCCGGTCACGAAATACACGTTGTCCTCCAGCGACAGCGTCGGGTCTCCCTGCACCACCGCGGACACCGTCACCAGCCGCTTCGACAGGTCCCGCGCCAGCGCCTCGGCCGCGCGCGTCACCTGCCCCTGGTTGGACTCGGGCATGTAGAGCACATAAACAGGCTTGCCCTGGGTCGCCGTCGCCATCGCGCTGCCCGTCCCGGCGCCGCCCGTGCCGCGATAAATCCCCGCACTCAGAGTCTGCGCCTTCGGCATCGCCAGCGGCTGCCCGATCACCGATACCGTCTCCGTCACCACCTGCCGCTTCTTGGCGTGGTAGCTCACGACGATCACCTGAAAGGTCGTGTTGCGCCGCGGCTGATGCACGACCACCGGGTTCATCGCCGGCGTCACCGCAACCTTGCTCCCGCCCAAACTCATCGTCTTGGGCGCATTCGCGGGTGTCAGCGGATTGCCGCCCGCCCATCGCCATCCGATTATGAGCTGCCTGCTCGGCGTGCCGTCCGGGCGCTCGCCTATCGGCCGAATCACCAGCTTCATGTCCGGCGTTACATAGACCTGCGCACCCGCCGCCCGCGCGATCCCGACCAGCGTTGCCCACGCCGGTTTCGGCATCGGCGTTTTGAGCGCCAGAATTCCGCCGCCCGCGACGGTCAGATGCCCGATCGGGGCCGCGAGCGGGTTTATGCTTCCATCGGGGTTCTTCTCCGAGGTCGGCGGCGTCGGCCCGGCGTACTGCAGCCCATATTGCTGCGCCATCCGCTGCGCCAACTGGAGCGGATTCAGGTTCTGCACCTGCGCGCTCGTGAGCAACGTATGCTCGTCCGCAAGCCGTCCCGCCCAGTCCCGCGCGCGTATCCGGCAATGGTCCACGTGGAACGCGTATTCGTCCGTGTCGATATCGCCGCCGAAGACAATCGCGAACGTCTTGCCCCCGTCCAGACTCACCTTCACCCGCAGCGGCAACGACGGGCTGTTCTCGTTGGCCGCCGTCGCCTGCGATTCGCGCAGCAGCGTCGGCAGGCTCCCAAGCCCGCTGCGGCGCAACATCTTGATACTCAGTTCAACGCTCGCCGTGCCGACCGATCCATAGCCCTTGCGTGCCGTGTCAAAGGCATTGAGCACCACCTGATGATGCCCAATTTGCGCCAGCGCCATTACTTTCTGCGGCACCGTCAGGTCTCCGTCGGTATCGTGAGTTTATATTGCCCCGTCGGCTGCGGGTCGGTCAGTCCGTTCGCCTGCGCAATAATCGTCCACTTGCTCGCGTCGCCGTAATAGCGCATCGCCAGCGCCGGCAGGTTCGGATTGATCTCCGTCACCAGCGTCACCGGACGCGGCGCTCCGGTCAGAATCGCGCCCGCCGCCGTCGCCTGGTTCGCCAGGTCGGAACTGAACAGCGCGGCCGTGAAGTTCCCCGCCGTCGGATTCGCCTTCGCCGCCGCCTTGGCCGCCGTCGCCGCGCTCTGAATCTGGCGCACCTGCGTGGCCAGCCTCGCCTTGGTCGGCGCGTCTATCCCCGACAGCAGGCCTCCCGCGCTCGCGACCGCCGTCCCCGCTACCGCGATAAAATCCTGCGCCACGCTCTGCGCCGTGGTGGCGCTGAATCCAATGTCCTTGGCGATCCCGCTCAGCATCCGATTGACCAACCCCGGCGGGTCGGTCGCCTGGTTCGCGAGCGATTTGCTCGCCAAATCTTCCTCGGGCTCGAACTCCGCATGATACTCGAAGCGATATTGCCCCCGCGGCCGCCCCAGCCATTTGCTCAGCACGCCCGACCAGGCGAACTCGCCCCAACTCAGATAGACGGTGTCGCCCGATATTCTCCATCGGTCTATCTCGTAGAATCGCGCCGCCGCGTTCGGCTGGATTATCTGTCCGCGCCATCTGAGCGTCCGCGGAAACGCGCCCAGCACCTGCACCGTCCGGATTCCCGCGCCGTTGCCGCCCGAACTCGAAGGCGCGGTGGGAAACTCGTGTATAGCCACAGTCTGCGGGCCGCCGAACATGTCGATCGTCTCGGGAATTTCAAAGTGATAGTCATTGAAAACGATCGCCGTTCCATACTTCGGGTCGTTGACGATAGGCCCCTTCTTGTAGCCCTGCGGATTGAAGCGCGACAGGATAAGCGGCCACCCGCTTTGCTGCACGCCAAGCGCATTTGCCACGCCTATCGCGCCGGCCGCCGCGCCGGCCGCATTCAGCAGGGGCGAAGGCAGCGATCCCATCAGACCATCCCCACCGCCGCAGGCCCCGCATTATGGAACAACGCCGCCTCGTAAAGACCGTCCGCCGTCCCCGTCGAATAAAGCGCGGTGTGCAGCTCGCTCGTCAGCGCCGCCATTACCTCGCGCGCCGTCTCCCGCGCCGACGCGCCGCCATGAATCACGATCGCGCCCGGATGGACCTCGATATGATAGGCCATCGGGGCGATGTGGCTTGGCGGCAGACCGCCAGCGTGCGCGGGATGGGGCTTCAGGCGCACGCTCGACTTGTCGTCGAGCATGCCCCATTCCTTCATCAGTCCGTACAGCCCCAGATGCCGCGCGGCGTGAAAATGGTCGTAGATATAGTTGCCGAGCGCCACTCCGCTGAGCCCCGCCAATACGCCGCCGCCGATCCATCCCGTCGCTCCCACGCCCGTCGCGACGGCCCCGCTGGTCCCGCCGGACGCCGCGATTATCCCAAGCATCTTCGCCGCGCCGCTCAGGACCGTTACCGCGCCGGCCGCGCCCGCAATCGCGGTCAGCGCTACGGCGATCCGATCGAACTCGAGAGCGAAGTGCGGATGCTTCAGCATCCACGTAGAGGCCCGGTCGATCGCGGCGTCTATCTGGTTGATGACGGGAAGCAGTTCCTTCATGCCGGGCAGGAAGGCGTTGATAACCAGGTTTTTCAGGTCGGTCATCGCGCGCAGCGTCGCGTTCCACACCGTCGTCTGAAGCGTTCTCTGCTGCTGCTCAACCGGCGCCATCGCGCCAATCCGCCGCAGCGTCGCGGCCAGTTCGACCCTGAAGGCTTGCAGCGCAACCTCTTCGGCGACTCGCCCGCCCGTCGTTCCAAAGCCGACTTTCGCCACTTTCTCGAACTCGAATCGGCCCAAGCGGGTCAGCGCGGACGACAGCGTGCGAATCACTTTCGTCAGGTCGGGCACGCCATGCGTCAGGATCGTTGACTGGCGGTTTCTGTCCAGCAGTCCGAGCTCGGACAGCGCGGCGATCTGCCGATGGGGCGGCAGGACGCCGCCGCCCGCCGCACCCGGGACCAGCCGCTGCAGGAACATCGCCAGCCCCGCGCCCGAGGCGACACCGCCCGCGCGCCCTCCGCCTCCGCCGCCAACCTCCAGCAGCGTCGCCATGAACGGCAACATCGTCTGAATCGGTATACCCAGCGCCGTCGAAGTCGGAATAACGTAGCGGCCCTGCGTCTGAAGACCGCTCGCGCCGCCCGGCGTCAGCTCCATCAGCTTCGCGGCGGTTTCCATCACCGGATGCATCGCCGCGGCGGTGTGCAGGCCAGCCATCTTGGCAATCGATCCAAGCGCGGTGACAACCTGCGCCGGGCTGCCCTTGCCGGAAAAGCTCGATACCACCTCCGCCGCCATCGTCAGCATCGGGAGCAGGGCCATCATGTCCTTGCGCGCCATCCCGAGCCCGCGCATCATAATCGCCAGGTTCCCGACCGTGTTAACGCCGAACATGGTCGCGTGAGACACCTGCTCGATTTCGGCGCGCATCGCCGTCATCTCGCGCCGCGTCATCCCGGTTGCTATCTGCAGCTCGGTCAGCGTGCGCTGAAATTCGGCGGCGGACTTGGCGCCCCGATACAGGCCAGAGGCCGCCGCCGCCCCGATGCCCATCAGCGCCGTGCCGATAACCATCCGCGCGCGGATTCCCGTCAGCGATTTCTCGAACTCCTTGGACTGCTTCTCGGCCAGCACCAGCGACCCGACGACGCCGCCCAACGCGCGCGTCATCCGGTCAACCAGGTAGAGTTCTACGCCGACGCGAAACAGCGACATCGCACTATCCCACCACGCTCCGGAACATGCTCACCCGCCCGCCGCCGATAAACGCCTCCGTCGCATCGATCGATATCCCGCTGATACCGGCAATCGCGTACGCGCCGATCAGGCGCATCATATGCGGCATCACCCGCAGCGCCGCCGGCGCGAACACCGGACGCGGCGCCATCCTCGACGTCCCGTACTCGGTGAAACGCACATACGGCTTGTTGGTTCCCACCTCGACCGACCTGCGGCTTGGATGAGTCGCAACGCGCACGCCGGCCAGGAAGGCGCCGCTTGCATAAAGAGGGTCATCCGCCGACCGGCGCCCGAGCTGCCCAAGCCTTTGTTTCCTCTCGAGCGTGGACGCATGCAGCGGTTCCCATTGCGCGCCCGCGGCGGAAAAGCTTTCTATTCCCGGCGTCGGCGACTGGTAATGCCCGATACTGTCTTCGACTTCCGCTTGCACGCGCCGGCCGATTTCCTCCAGCGCGCGCATCTCGGAAGCCACAATCGCGGGCAACCGCGCGCTCAGAAAACTCGCCATCTCGCCGAATGACGAAAACCGCACGCTCATCGCTCAACCTCCGGCGTGCGCGGCGCGCGTATCTCTCCCGTCTCCCAGTTCACCGTGTTCCCATCCATCTCGGCGAACAGATAAACGGCGGCCTTTCGTTCCGTAGAGTCCATCGCGCGCGCATCGTCCCAGCTCAAGCCTCCCAGCTTGACCGCCATCGCGACCTCTCGGAACTCGGGATCAGCGCAGATTTTTTTTTATCGTTCCGAGTTCGTCTCGAAGCGCGGCGGGAGACCAGTGTTCCGTATAGAACAAGGTGACATCGTCCACTCCCTGGTCGCCGAGCAGCACCTGCAACTGGTCGAATTCAAGTTGATTCGCGACCGACCTGAGCGGACGCCCGTCCACCGCGCGCACGTACATGAGCGCGCGATACATGCCCCCAATCATCGCGATCGCGGCCATGTTCTCCACGTCTTTCGGCAACGCGGAGTAAACGATCCGATGGATCGGGACGCCGCGCGGCGGAGGTCCCATCGTCACCACCCTTCCGTCCGTCAGCGTCAACTCCAGCTCGTTCGAGGGCGGCGTCGCGAGGCCTGTGGCGCGCTGATGCTCTTCCCCGTCTTCCACCCCGCGCCGCTCCTGTGCCTGCCGCGCCTTCATGCGCTCGCGCGCCGCCTCGTCATCTGCAATCGTGCGGCTGACTGAAGCATCCGCGCCCGCCGCCGGCCGCCCCGCCAGCATGACTTCCGGTTTCTCGCTCATCTCCATCCTGTCAGGCCGCCGACGGAATCAACGCGGCCAGCCCGTCGGTAACAATCATCTCCGGCGCTTCCCACTCCAGCCGGAAATCCACCTCTTTGTCCGCGCGCGCATTACCCAGTCCGGGTTCGTGCATCACGGTGCTCGGAAACAGGTATTCGTCTATCGTGCTGTCCGGGTTCTGCACCGTCACGTACATGTTCCAAAAGGTCGGAAACCCCGACACGTAGTAGTCCTGCTCAATGAGGCTGATTATTCCGCCAAATGCGCCGTTGTAGCGGATGAACTGGATATGCCCGCGCTCGCCGTCGGGAAGCGCCGCCGGCATCGGCTTGCCCCCTTCCGAAATGCGCCGCACATGAAGCCGCACGGTCGTCAATCCGGATTCGAACTCCGCCACCTGGCCGAAACTCGACGCGGTCAGCGTGGTTCCGGTGCGCAGGTGCTGAAATGTGATGCTGAAGTTTGGCCCTACGTTATAGACCGAAGGTGCCGTTAGTAGCATTCCCATCGTTACGCCGCCTGTAGAAAGGTCTGCTGTGACAATGGCGCCTGCGATACCGTCACTACGGTCGCGCCGCCACGTAGATAACCGACGACAAACCGGGTGATTGCCAGGTATGTCACCTCAAGCTGGAAAAACAGGAACCCCTGCGCAATCGTCGTCTGCGTGTTGAGCACGTGGTCGCACTTGAAGTTCCAGGCCGAAATCGCGGGCGCACCGCCGCCCTGCGGGGTCTTGAGCCCCTTCATGAGCCCGTTCACTTCCGTACGGATCGCCGCGCGCAGCGGATCGCCGGGACCTATGGTCTGCGGCTGGTCAACATATTTGCCCATCAGGCCATACATGCTCCGGGCGAGCCAGTTCGTCATCTTGGTATATGCGAAGTTGTTCTCAGCCGGATTCGAGCTCTGGTTCTGCCCGTTGCGCATTCCGAGCACATTGCCGCCCGGAATCGGCTTGGTTATGACCACGATCCCGTTGGCCTCGAGCGTCGCCAACTCTCCGTCGCTGTACGGAATATTTCCCGTGAACGGATTGTTTCTCTCGGTGCCGACGATCCCGTAGACCTGCTGATTGCCGGGGCTGAACTGCGGCCCGAGCACCGCCATCAGTCCGCCCATAACCGGCAGCGGCGAAGTCAGATAAATCTGGTTGTTGACCGTGTCGTCGAAATAGACCCAGTCCTTCAACACGCCCATCTCGAAATCGTTAAAGCCGATCGCCTGCGTCTGCGTCACCGCGTCCGCCGTGCTCGTCCCGATCGGCAGCGCAACCAGCCCCGCCATCGCGCCGTTGTCGCAAACCTCCTGGAAGTTCGTGAACACCGTCGAATCCGTCAGCCCCGCTATCCACGCCACGCCCGGAGCCGGCGACAATCCGCTCAGCGCATACGCCCCCGTGAACGGATACGTCGTGTTCTGCCCAAGCAATTGGGCGCTTGTCACCGTCGAGCGCCCGTCCGTGCCTGCCGCCAGCGTGTAGGCCCCCAACTTCGGCCCTGCCAGCGAGGTCTGATATGAATATACCGCGGTCCACGTCGCCGCGTTCGCCGGTGCGGTCGTATAGGTTGCCGACCACGCCCCGGTGGCATAATCGATCGTGCCGGTGCCCCCGGTGCCCGAAAGCCCTCCGCGGCCGTTGTCGGTCAGCGTCACGCTTCCCTGCGTGAGCGTCATGCTGCCCGGCTTTACCTGTGCGTGCGCCAGCGTTGCGGTAAACGGGCCAAGCGTCGTTCCATTCGGCGTCGGCGATACCGTCTGGCTCTCGTCCGTCACCTGCGTATAGTCCACCGCAAAGCGCATCAGCGCGCTCGGGCCTCTCACGCCGCTTAATCCCTGCGCGAGCGCGCTCGAATACGCCGGCCAAAACGCCGCCCCCGCCGGTAGATTCGGAAAAGACTCCGGATTCGTCCCCGGGAATCCCGAAAGTATCGCCGTGATTCCCGTGCCGCTGCCCGCCTGAAGCGTGACCTGCAACTGGTTCCCAAGGCTGCCCGTCCATAGGGCGCTTTGCGTCCCCGCCGTCACCGGGGTCGTCGCGGTGTCCTGCAGGGTGACGCTCGCGGCATGGTCGTTGCCGTCGCTCACGCGCACCGCCCATCCCTGCATCCCGCCGCCGCCGGTTGCCTGCTCAAAGGCGATAATCAGGTCGCGCACCAGGTCGTGCGGGTCCGTCACCGAGGCTCCCACCAGCAGCCCGAAGTTGGGCGCAATCGACTGCGCGCCGCCCAGCAACACCGGCTGATTCACTGGCCCCCACGCAGCCGTTCCCACCACCCCGAAAACGTCGCTCGGAGCGCCCTGTGCATATGACGGCGGCGGTTCGACGATCAGATACGCATTGTCCAGAACCAGGGTGTTCGGATTGAACTTCTGCGGGTTGACGATGATCGGCATCGCTTACGCCACCTCAATCTGCGCCGCCGGATATCCCACGGTCGCCGTGATCTGCGGAATCGTCGCCAGCACGGGCCATGCATCGATCTGCACGACCTGTGGATGCTCAAGTTCGACAAAAATATGGCGCTTATAGAGCGACCGCTGGATTTCGCCGTCATCCCACTCGTCGCCGGACAGGATCACTCGCAAATACTCACCATAACTCGCGCTCGAAGACAGCGTGTCCTCGATAAAGCCCGGCTGCGCCTCGATCTGCGCCATCGCGTCGATCAGCATGTCGCCGACTGCGTCGCGGTCGTCGTGCCGCTTTGCCCACACAGTCACCTGCCCCTGGCGCATGAACCGATGGTACTCGATGCCGAGGGTGCCGAGGTTCCCCACTCCGGTTCCAAGCCCAAGAAACACGTTGAGCAGATTTTGCAGCGTAACCACCGCGCCGCTCGCGCTCGCATTCACCCACGCAGCCAGCGTCGCATCGGCGTTGATCGCGTCCGCCAGCGCCGTCGCAAACGTATCGAGCGTGTCGGCGCCGCCCGCACGTGCGCTCGCCCCCGCAGTCGTGCTCCCGCGCCGAAGCGCAACCGCAACCGCGTCGTTCGCAAGCAGCGTCCCGCCCAGCGTCACCGTCGCGGTCCCATTCGCGGCAATCTGCGGCGCACTCACCGCCGCAGTCACGCCCGCGGCCGTTATATTCATGGTCGATATCTGCGGCAGCCATCGAGTCGTGTTGCGCGCCGGGCTCCGGTCGAACAGCGATATGTACACGTTGCCGCTATGGACGCCGCCTTCCATCAGCGCGTCCTCGGCCGGCCAGCCGATCCCCATGACCACCTGGCCGCCGCTCTGCGGCACGTAGCCCGCCAGCGCGCCCTGAAGCGCCGCCTGGAGGAGCTGATAGACGCGCGCCAACGTCATCCCTGCGAGGTCTCCCTGAACATGGTTATCCGCGTTCCCACAAACCCGCTCTGCTGCTCATACGGTTTGTCCACCACGTATCGGCTGCCGTCCTGAAACTGGATCCGGTCGGCCTCCTTCAACGTGAAACCTGCCGTCGGCGGCAGGTAAAGCACGTACATCGAAAGCTTCGTCGCGTCCGGTATCTGCTCGAACAAGTCGCGGCCAAGCCGCGCCGAGGGCGGTTCCCATCCCACCGGAATCAACGCCGCGCCGCTCTGCCCGTTGGTCCCGAGCACGAAGTTCCCGTTCTGCAGCAACACCGGACGCATCAGATCGAGCGACAGGTCGAAATAACCGTTCGACGTGGTCGGCGTCTGCGCCGGGCGGTAAATCTGCGCCAGCCGCTCAACCCGTGCGCCTATGCTTTTTTTCACCGGCCCGTGAAAGCCGAAGCAGAACCCCTCCAACTCGATCGTCGGGTAGTTGACCAGCGTGGCACCGGGACCGTAACCCGTCGGCACCGCGGCGTCCGTCTGCACGAACACGTCGCCAACGATAAAGCCGTCCATGTTCGCCACGATGTCCCACAGGGGAACGCCCGGCATGCCGCCCTCGAAGCTGCCCCCAAAGCCATTCGCCGCGCGCTGCCGATAGAACACCGGAAAATTCGCGGCGACCAGGTTCTCCGCGTCCAGATAGTTCGTCGCGGAGTTCGCCTGCACGCGGTACACGGAAAACGGCTGCCCAAGATGCTCCGCCGCGCGCCCCCGGCCAAAGTCTATCCGGCGTTGGATGTGCTGATAGTTCGCCACCGGACAGCGGCTCCTAGATGCCGAATACGCACACCATGTACTCGCTCGCCGTCGGCGTGCCGCTCGATCCGCTCACGTTCGTGACCTCGACGTCCACCTGGTCGGTCGTGCTGGCGTCCATGTAGCCGACCCAATGAAACCCCGCGCCCGGAGCCCCCGGCGTCGCCGGCGACACCACGATCACGCCGCCGTTCGCCATAATCGCGCTCGCGCCCGGTATTACCACGCTGCCGCTCGCGCTCGCGCCGGCCGCCAGCGCCGCTCCGCCGATACTCCCGGTCGGACCGTAATAAGCATTCCCCGCCTGCGGGCCACCGATCGTTGATGGTAGACTCATCCCACGCTCCCTCTATGCGACCACCCGCAACGGCTGGCCGATATTGTCCGCAATACTCGCCTGGATCGCGTAAACATTCTCTCCAAGCGGAATCCCCAAATACTCACCGAGCTTGCACCGCCATATGTGATAGAGATGCGCACGCTCGCGAATTTCAGTCGGTCGCGCCGTCCATACGTCGGCCTTCCAGGTGTCCAGATTGTCGGTCGTACCGGCCTGCGCGGCTTCGAGGTAATCAAGCACCGGCACATAGCCATACATGCGCGAGGTCCGGCTGCTCCCGTTCACCGGCAGATAAGGCGACTGAAGCACGCCGCTGTTCCCGACCTGGAGCCCCACGTCTCCCGGCGCGCTCGCCGATATCGTGAACGGCGAGCTCGGCGAGGTAAACGCCACCGTCGGCGACGGATAGACCCGCTGCACATACGGCCCCGTGCCGTACGGCGCGACCACCTGGATATTCGCCGCCACCAGCGTCGGATTCGCCGCCGCCGCCTGCGCGATCGCGACCGTCAGGTTCACCTGCGTCATCGACGTCGCGTTGTCCGGGTCGATATAGCCGCCCGCCACGTTCCCCGGGTTTTGCGGCTGCCCCGCCGTCACGCTCAGCGTCACCGGCGACAAAAGCCCGCCGCCCGTAAGCGTAACCGTCACGACGTCGCCCGCGCTCGGCTTGCCCAGGATGTCGATCCAGCCGTAAACCTTGCCCGCGAGCCGCGCTTCGCCGATCGGCAGCATGTTGTTCATGCGCCACAGAACCTGCGCATACGCCGTCCAGTAGCGATATCCCGCCGCCCCGTCCGCAAGCGTTCCGCCCGAAGGCGAATTGCGATACAGCCCGGCATGCGGGTATCCCAGATGCCGAAGGACGTCGTCCTGTAGCGCCAGGTCAAGCAACTAGCGCGTTCTCCTCATGCCTGCGCTGCGCGCTCTCGACCGCGCGCTGCTGCAGATGCTTCATCCGGCATTCGGTCGAACAAAACTTTGCCTGTCTCCCGCCCAGCGGACCTTTGCAGGTTGCGCATACGCGCGACACTGCGGCTTCCCGCTCGTCATCGTCGTTGCCCGGCGTCTCCGCGGTCTCCGCCTCGATTGGCTCCAGCGGCGCCTCGGTCTCGCTCAGCAGATCAAGCAGCAACGCGGGATTCGTCTCGACCTGCCCCGCATGGAAGTCCAGGTAGCGGTCGCCCACCGCGCATGAAAACCCCTCGGTGAACCGCCATTTCGGCCACTTGCGCAGCAGCGCCATTATGTCTTTCGCCTCGCGCATGCTTCCTCCTTCAGGAAACCGGCATCCCGTCCTGAACCATCGCGCTCAGCACGGTGTACGGCAGGTCGTAAGGCATCCCCGCCATATACGATCGCGTGTTCTCGTCGAGCGCGTAGGTAAAATTGGCGCGCGGGACGACATACCCATCGCCGCCGGTCAAGTCTCCGCCGCTCGGCGACATCGTCAGCGTTTCGGTCGCGCCGCTCGACGTCGACACCGAAAGCGTCGCGAAGTTGCCCACCGGCCCGGGCCAACTCACGGTGATAACGGCTCCAGCCGCGCTCGCGCGCACGTCGTAGGCGTCCAGATGCGCCACTGCGTTGAGCAGCCCCGCCAGCGCGCTCGCGATCGTCTCAACCGTGTCCGCGCTCTGAACCGTGTACGCAACGGAGGCCGCGCCATACACCAGCACCGGGTTGGCAAGCCCCACCGTGAGCGTGTTTCCCGCGGTAATCGTCCCGCCGACCGTAATCGTCGCCGTCGCGTTGCTGCGCGGATACTTCTGCGCATATTGCTCGGGCGACAGCGTCTGCATGCTCGACTGCCCATCGGCCGGAAGCGTCGCCATCTCCGGATAGAAATTCGGGATGAGCGTCGGATGCTGGTAAATCGCGGATCCGCCGAAATCGTCAAACAGCGGCGGAACTTCCTGTTCGCCTTGAAGCGGAGCGTTTGGCATTCTCAGGTCCTCGTGATACCGCGCCCGGGATCGACGAAGCGCCTGCGCGCCGGGTCTTTCCATTGCGCGCGATCAACCGCCTGCCCGATCCCCGGAGCCTTGTCCCAGTCGCGGATTACCGCGTCTTCCGGACTCGAATTCAGCCTGCGCCGCTCGGTAATGAACGGCGTGACTTGCCGGATATGGTTCCGTGCCCTCTTCATGCTCGCTCAGGGATAGGACGGGTCTTTCTTGTAGGGATGCTCCCCGGCGTCGGCGTCGAACACGCTGTTCATCGCGTCAGCGTATGGATATACGTTGCGCTCGCTGAGCTGTTCCGTGTTCGCCTCCTTCGTCACCCGGCCCTCGCCAGGTGCCCGCATTGAAGGCTTCGCGCCGCTCGGCAACCGCGAGCTGCGCACCCGAACCGGACCTATCCCAACCGCCTTGTCGAACTTTTTGCTCGCCATCTCAATTCACCCTCGCTTGAAAATTGCCGCCGCTTTAGCTCGCGTGCTCGAACACGACCGCCCGCTTGACCAGCGCATTGCTGGCGGTCGGGATGATGCTCGGAGTCGCCGTCGCGTCAGTCGGACACACGAAGCCGCCGACCCACCACCAGGTCCCCGAGACGATCTGCTGCGCACGGTCGATCGGAGGTCGCAGCGAATGCGCGATTCCGTTGATCAGCGCGATCGTGCCGATAGGGTTGATACCCTGCCGGTTAATCCAGTCCTCGAGCCCTTCGAAGTCGCCGCGCAGCAGGCACTCGCCGCCAAGCAGGATCGGCCGCCGCACGGTGGCCGTCACCTGGTTCGGCGCGTCGATCGCCGTCCCGACCGCGTTGTTCCCGATATACGGGGCTTGCGGAATCGCCTGCGTGGTCGTGATAAAGGTCACGCCCAAAAGCTGCGGAACGATATAGCCGTTGCGAACTTCGGTCGACTGCTCGCGGCCGGCCCACCACACCTTGAAGTCCTGATCGGCGAACAGTTGCCGCTGCGAGTAGTCGTCCATGATCAGGTGATATGTCCCGTCCTTCATGGTCGGAACGCCATCGAGCCTGAGCCGCGCCACCCCGTCGAGAATCATCGAGGTCGAGAAGTTCGATCCGCGCTTCAACTGCGCAGTCGTGATCTCGCCGCGCGGACGGATCGGCTTGCGCGCCACAGAGGAAATAATCGCGTCGCCTGAAACCGGCGCCGTCGCAACCGCATTGAAGGTGAGCACGCCCGAGATTCCGCTCGGCACCGAGGACGAATTGATCGCGTCGGCCGCAGCCCCCGTTATCTGCAGGGTCTGCGTCGTCCCCGAGGTCGTCCCCGGATACTCGTATGCCGTCAAGGGGCTCGCGCCCGAAACCGGCGTCTGCGCGCCATTCACCAGGACGGTCGAAAACCCGCGGATATCGTCCACGTGACAGCTTGTCGTGGTCGATACCGCGATATCGCCGCGCACGCGCGTGTTGCCGCCAAGGTACGCGGCAAACAGCGCGTTCTGCGCCAGGATGTCCAGCGTCTGCGCCGCCTGGACTCCCATCCGCCGCTCGTCGGCAATCAGCACGTCGGCCGCCGCCGCACGCTCCTGGAGCAGGTTCAGATCGAACGTCCCAGCGTAATTTTTCATTACGTAGGTGTACTGCTCGAGCGCGAACTGCTGCGGGGTCAGTCCGTTGTCGAGGCCAAGGTTCGCCGCCGCCGGCGAGATCGCGTTCGGGTTCGGAACCAACCACCCGATACGGGTCCTCGTCAGCGTCTCGCCGACTCGCGCCGGCACCACCTCAAGCAGCGCCTCGCGCGCATAGGCCAGAACCGAGGCAAGGCCTTCCTCGAACTCGCGCTCGATAAAGCCTTGCTGAATTACGTTTTGAAGGGTGGACGGAAAGGAGGCGAAAGTGCCCGAGATGGAATAGTAACTTGGAAGTGCAGCCAAGGTCCTGTTCTCCGAGTCGAATTTCGACTCTTCAGGACCTTGCCGATCCCCGTTGGTCGCGCACGGCCGGTCACGGACCGGGCCTCTGAGCCTTTTTGTATCGCGCCTCTCAGCCAGCGCTCGACGGGCACTGCCCGTCAGTTCGCCCCTCGGAGGCCTAGCGCCGCACTTCTATCGCGCCCTGCGCCGGCGCTCGGCAGGCACCGCCTGCCTTGCTAGATTTAGAACACATTCAGCGAGCAACGTCAAGCCTTCTGCCCATTGTATATCGCACGGCTTTGCCTCAGCGCTTCGGCCTTCGCCTGCTCGTACTCGGATTGCGACATCTCCCGCACGTGCTTGGTCGCGCCCGCGTTCGGCGAAGTCGCAGATGGCGGAACACGCCCTGCCGAAGTCGTCGTCGCGGCGCTCGTCACCACCGCCTGTCCGCCCGGCGCGGGCGCCTCGGCGCTCTTGAACCAGTGCGGCCGGGCCTTCCTGCACTGCTCGATAGCCTCGTCCACGCCCACCACTTCATCGCCTTCGACGCGGACCATCGAGTTGTCCATCAGCTTCACGAACTCGGGGTCCAGGATGCCGGACTCGCGGGCGCGCGCACGTAGCGTTACCATCACCATGCGCCGGTTGCCCTCTTCGATCTTGCGCTGCGCATCCTCTACGCGCCGTTGGGCTTCCTCGCGCTCCTTTTGCGCCAGCGTCTGCCATTCGCCCTTGCGCTCGAGTTCCTGCTTTTCGAGCTCGATAATCCGGTCCCTGCTCCGCTGAAGTTCTTCCTCACGCTCGCGCAACATGCGCTTGCGCTCGGCGCTCTCGCGCACGGCATCCCTCAGATCGCGCTCCAACTCCTCGGATGTGCGCCCCCGATGCGGCTGCGGCTGCGGCTCTTGAGTCGCGGCACCCGGCGCTGCGACTTCGGCTCCCGTCCCTTGATTCGCGTCTTCCGCCATCACTGCACCTCTACAAAGACCTCGTGATTCACGCCCGTGTCCGTAAACTGCACAACGATATAGCCATCCTCGCCGAGCGGAATCCCGTTCGGCATCAGGTTGTGCGATACGGTCGTCCCCGCCGCGCACGCCAGCGTGTCCACCTGCTCGGCGTCGCTCGGCAGCGCGGCCAGCGTTGAGTTGTTCACGGTCGGAGGCGTCGCCCCCGCGATATAAACCAGCGCCGCCAGCGCGGTCGAGCCGTCCGCAATCCCCGTGATATTGACGAGTTGCCGCGCCATTCCCTGCACTGCGGTCGCGACGATTCCCGGCCCCGATATCGACAACTTGATCGGCTCAGCCATTTCCTTAACTCTCCGCTATTTCCGCAACCGCCTGCCCCTTGCGGACATAATCGCTCAGCGCCACCAACAGCATCAGCGTGCCGCCGACAGGTGCCTTTACCTCGAACAGCATCTTCATGGCCTCGATGTCCATGATATTTTCGCCGGAAACCACCCTCTCGCCGTCTTGTCGGCGCAACTGCGCCACGATGCCCTCCAGCGGCGACTTTACGGCGGCCATGCGCTATACCACCGCGCTGTCCTTCTCGCGCCACGACAACTCGACCAGCGGCGGCATCTGCGTTCCGTTCAGCTCCACCGTGATCCCGTCCATCAGCCCCGCTCCATGATAGAACGACCCCGGGAACGTCGTGAACTGGTCGAGGATCGGCACCTGCCGGCCGTCGCGAATTATCAGCCGCGCGCCCATGCCCGAATGCGTGATATGCACGTACTCAAGTTCTGCGTCGCGCCGGGCCACGCGCCAGTAGCCAAAGCTGTTCAGATGCAGTCCGCGCATTAGCGATCCCTTCGAACATCCCACCCGTACATCGCGTAACTCCGCGTGCGGAAGCAGCGGATCGACGAAGTCGGCGGATGTCGCGCGCCGGCCTCGCTTCTTCTTTGTCCCGCCGCCCGCATCCGCGCGCCATACGACCGTCGCAAACGGAGGCGGCTCCAGCGGGTCGGCCACGGCCGATACAATCGTCAGCCCATGCGCAAAGCCGATGTTCATCGGCCATGCGCCCATGTACGTCGGCGACCAGTGCGCCAGGATACGGCCGTTCCCGTCCGCCCGGTCAAAAAATCCACGCTCGTCGGGCACCCCGTCTATCACATCGAAATCGCCCGCGCCCGCATGCGTGATATTTACCATCTGGACGGCGCCCGGTCCCTCCTCGAGCACGAACGCGCCCTTCTCCCGGAGGCACAACACCTTGCCGCCCATCGGCGGCGGCTCCACTTCCACGAACACCGGCTCGCAAAAACAGTCCTGCGCGAACAGCGACGCCTCATCGCAATCGGGTATCTCCGGATGCTCCGGGGCGTCCGCGATCCAACTCACGGTCACATACGGCGGCGGCGCTACCTCGCTCCCCGGCATCGCAACCGTCAGCCCGTGGCTGAAACTCACCATGCTCGGCCACTGCCCAACGTACGTCGGCGAAAAATGCTTCAGCACCCGGCCATTGCCGCTTCCGGCCAACGGTGCGTCCGCGATGAACCATCCTCGCGCATCCGGCACGCCATCAATCAGGTCCAGTTCGCCCGCGCCGGGATTCGTGATATTCAGACTTTGGAGCAGACCCGGCCCCGTCGCCAGTACGTACAGCCCCGGCTCGCGCAAGCCAACCCCGCGTCCGCCCATCGACGGTGCCGGGACCTTAATCAACCTGGGCTCAAGCATCAGCCTGCACCGCTTATCCGCATCTCGAGCCCGACTGGTGCCGTCTGGCTCATGCGCCTGAGCATCGGGTCTTCGGGCGCGTTCGCCGCCGGTGCCTGGTCGTCCGTCCCGCCCGCGGCCGGCGCGCCGTCGCTGACCACTTCGACCGGCTTCGGAGCCGGCGCACCCGCCTCTATATCGGTCGCCAGCGGCGCGCGCTTGATCGGCAAATCGATCTGCCCATCAAGCAGATATTCCGCCTGCTCGCGGTCGATCACCTTGTCCTCCAGGAACATATGGAACGCCGTGGACAGTTGCATGAGCTCTCCCGCCCCGGGCGGATAGACCCGCGGCCGGTTGAGCGCCAGTTCGTCCAGCGCGTCGATGCTCTTGAACAGCGGATGCCCAAATTTCGCCGCCGCGATAACCAGCTTCTTCGTCAGCGGCAGATATCCGCATTCGCCGTAATTCGTCATCAACTCATCGGCAAGGTCCACGTAGTCCTCGTCGATCAGCATCATCGCGATTCCGCTCTGCGCCGCCGAAAGCTTGTCCGGATCCTTGCGGCTCATCGCGATCGCTTCCAATGCCAGCTTGCGCAGCTCCTTCAGGTATTCAAGGCCGGAATTGATGCCGCCGCCCGTCATCTCAAGCAGCTTCGCGTCGCCGCCCTGCGTGACCTCGCCGCTGTACTCCTTGCGCGTCGCGTCGAACTGGAGCACGTGCGAGGGAGACCGCACCAGCCGATTGCCAAGCGAGGCGTTGATAAGCCGCCCCTGCACCACCAGTTGCGGCGCTGCGTTGTAGCGGATGCCGCGGCCAAGCTGCGACGCCGTATAGTCAATCTCGATCGCTATATTCTTCGCCGCCTCCCAGGTCGCCGCGCCGTCGGGCGGATCGCCGCCCGTCAAATTCACGAACCAATGCCCGGGCACAAAGCCGAGCCCATGCACCACCGGCTCGCGGTCCTCGAATTCCTTCAGCTTCGCGTCCGACACGAACGGCGATTCGGCGTCTTCCAGCCCGTCCATCGCCACCGGCATATAGTTGACTTCGCGGTCCGGCAGGTAGTCGCGTACGACCCAGTAACCGCTTTCGCTCTCAATCTCCTCGCCGTCGCTGTCGCGCGGCGATTCGAAGGCGGTGCCGCCCAGCTTTCCGCCCTTCGTCGGCACGCACACCCGCAGCTTCGCCAACTCGCCCTGGTTGTCGAAGCTCGGCGCGCATTGCCATCCCCGCCACACGTCGAAATCGATCGCCGGAACTCTTCCCGCTTCACGCTTGGAAACCGTGAACGTCACGGCCACGCTCCCGATCGACCCGTGGAAGGCGATATTCAGCATGCGTCGGCGCAACTGGGTTGCCGCAACCAACGTATTTATCGCCGCCAGGAGCTCCGGGTCGCCGTCGAGCGCAAAGCGCGGAACATGGCGCGTGCTGAACAGCTTGCGCGCGCAACTGAGCGCGGTCCGCCGCGGCAGGTTGTACTGCACGCTCGGTCGCCGCTCGATAATCGGCACATAGCCGCTGTCGTCATTTTCCGCATAAAAGTCGTAGCTGAGATGGTCGTAGAACGTGCCCTCGATAAACTTGTCGCGCGCAAGCAGCGCACGCCCTCGCGGCGTCAGTCCGGGCAGTTGCGGCATCTTGTCGCTGATCGCGCGAAACATGCTATCTCGCCTTGCGCCGGCGCCGCGGCCGGCCTCCCGATCGTATCGCCCGCTCGACCCGCCGCGTCATCTCGGCCGCGATTTCGCGCACTATCTGTCGCACCGCCGTCCGCAACTCCGCCTCGATATCGTCCATCAGCGATTGCTCCAGGCGCATCGGGACAACCGCATGCGCTCCGTTGCCGTTGCTGAGCGCCTGCGGCTGCGGCACTGGCGCAGGCGCAGGGCTGATATTGGGTGGCTCGTATTTCGGATCGAGTGGCGGCGGAATGCTGCCTGCGGCTACCGGCGGCGGTCGGCGCGCCAGCGCCGTTCTCACACGCTCAGGGTCCTGAATCTGCTCCTCGAAGACGGACCGGGCGCTCGCCATATCCGCGCCAACGCCTTCGATCCCCGGCAACTCCGGCGAATAGCAAATCGTCTTGCCATTCTCATTCCGGAACATTACCGTCGCCATACCCCGCCCGTCCCCTCTCAGCGTCCATAAATGGACCCGCCGATTATGCCGCTTTCTTCGCCCCCGTCGAAGTCTCTCATCCCGCGCGGGTCCGCGATAAGCAACATCACCACGTCGGCCCGCCCAAGGTCCGCTACTCCACGATGCCGCAATTCGTCCTTTGTCTCAACCTCTGTCTGCCCGCGGGGGTTTATCCGATACGTCACGGCCGCCATCTGCGCCGCCATTTCATCGTCCGGCGGCAGTTCCAACAGGTCGTGCCCCTGCTCGGGGTCCAGCCGTTCCCGCAGTGCGAACCAAAGCTCCGCGCGCAGATTGAAATAGCGCCGCGGATTGCGCGCACGGATGCCCGTATTGACCGGAAGCACGGGCGGCAGCCCCGGCGACATCCGCAGGAAGTCGATTAGCGGGCCGCCCATGCCGGGCTCGTCAACCACGATATACTGCACGCGCCCCTCGTATTTCCCCCCGGCCAGGAACCGCACCCGGTTCACTATTTCCGGCGCCGTAAGTCCCGCCCGCGCATCTTCCAACTCCACGCGCCGGCCATCCGTCAGCGACCCGATAACCGTTTCGTTGTCGCCCTTGCGCGCCGGATCGATCGCCAATATCACATTCCGAGTTACGCCCCGCGAAAGCGTCGCGGCCTCGGTCGTCTCGCGGCCTTCGCCAGTCTCGGTCCATCGCCGCCGACCGGACTGAATCCACGCCCACGGCACCACCGCGTCGGCGCGCCGCTCCGGAAACCGGCCTAGAACCCGGCTCTCAAACTCAGGATGAAGCGGACCCCAGCGCTTGAACTTCTCGAGCACCCAGCGCGCCGTCACCAGCCCGTTGACCGCTATCGGACGCGCCACCTCGGCCTCGAGCGCCGCCAGCAGGTCGTCCCGCCATTTCTGGTAATCCGCCCGCTCCATCGGCGGCGGCGTCCACTCAACGCTCGCCAGGTTCGGCGAACCGAACGCCGATATCCCGACCACCTGTCGGTCCCGATCGTTCCGGCATTGGTCGAAAAACGGACCGGACGGGTCCAGCGGATTGCCGAGCGCCACCAGCCGGACGTGCTGCGAAGTCATCAGCGATTCGATCGTTTCCCAGATCAGCGGGTCGACGCCTGGCGCCTCGTCGATAATCGCCAGCAGATGGTCGGCGTGGTAGCCCTGCAGGCTGGTCGGGTCGAAGTCGCGCGGCGCGCGCCCGAACGCAACCGTAAGTCCCCCCGCGCCGCGGCCATCGCCACCCACCACCCACGCCTGCGTAAGCAGCCGCCCGGGCAACGGGTTCCCCCGCGCACGCGCCCGCTCATAATGCCGATGGATTTCGCGCCATAGGATCGTTTTGACCTGATGGGTGCTCGGTGCCGTCGTCACGACCAACGCATTGCCGTCCCGAGCCCAGCAATCTACCCACCAGCATACGATTACGGCGGCGGCGAAACTCTTGCCGCTGCCGAAACAGGCGGGAACGATTGTGTAGGTATTGCGCGCGACGGAATGCAGAATGTCGCACTGACGCTCCCACAGTACCAGGCCAAGGCGCTCACGCGCCCACAGTACCGGGTCCTTGCGCCACGCCGTCAGCGAGTCGTCTTCGCTATCGAGCGACCGCTTCAGTATCTCCGCTGCTGCTCGCCGCCGCCCCACCCCATGCCTCTATCGCCGCCACATCCTCGGCCGGCACCAGGTAACTCGTCGCCCGCACGCCGTCCGCCACGTTTACGAAGACGAACTCCGACCCCTCATAGCGCACGCGATGCACCGCGTGGATCGCGTCGCACCGCACCATCACCTCGAAACCGTTGGCGTCCTTGCCCTCCCGGCATATCTCCAGCGCAATCAGCGCATCCTCATGCGCGCGCCGGCCGCGTACCATCGAGGCCAGGTACGCCTGCTTGTCCTGCATAAGCCACGCCCCAGGCAGTTCCTCAACCACCCGAAGCCTTATAAACTTGGCATCAACCGCGCTCATGGCCTAATATTATACGGCGATGGCCGTGAAAGAAGTCGAACCCATTATTGGCCCGCACGAGCGCAACCATTACCGCAAGCTCGAGCTCCAGAAACTTCGCGAACTCGAGGAAGAGGCGAACAAAATGCTTGCGCAGGGCGACCGGCCCTCGAAAATCGCCGCCCTCAATGTCCTCGTCAAGCTCTCCGAAACCCGCCGCTCCCTGATGGGGCTCGACGTGCGCCTGCGCCCCGCAACCCAATCCATCGCCGACCATCCCGACTTCCCGCGCATCGCCGAAGCGCTCAAGAAAATCGCCAGCCAACTCCCCGATTCCCTGCGTACTCAATTCCAGCGCCAGATCGACCACATCATCTCCGACGACGAAACGCCATAACCCCGGACCTTGACTGAAGGCCTTTACCGGGGTGAGTAGAATCACGTTCTTTCATCCGTCACTCCGGATGAACCTCCGCTGCAACCGTAACAGATACCCCCGTTTTTCTGACTTCTGTTCCGTATTCGTAGCGTTTGTTTCATCCGCCACGCCGGATGAACCTCCACTGTAACCGATTCGTGATCGCGATAGGTTTTGGAAACTTGCCTGTTTCACCCATCACTCCGGATGAACCTCCACTGTAACGCGGAGCGGCTTCTGGTTGGGCCTTGCCCTTGGGCTGGTTTCACCCATCACTCCGGATGAACCTCCGCTGTAACGCCCCGCTGGGACGGGAAGGGACAAGTGGAGAAAGAGTTTCACCCATCACTCCGGATGAACCTCCGCTGTAACTCGCGAAGTGTCGTGCCGGGCTTGGCCGGCACGCGAGGGTTTCACCCGTCACTCCGGATGAACCTCCGCTGCAACTTATCGCTCTTGCGTCTTTGGTCGTTCGCTGCCGCGAATGTTTCACCCGTCACTCCGGATGAACCTCCACTGTAACCGCTTTCAAGATCGCAGGTATTTCAAGCCTTTTATGGCGCCCGTCGATGTCCGAAGTTCGCAACTGCCCGCCTTGCTCCAAAACCTCCTTCATTTGCGAAAATAGGTTCCGCGCGGCGTTCGCGTCCTGATCCCACTCATGCCCGTTCGGACACCTCAGCACCAGCTTCGGCCCGGCCTCCGCAAGCGCACCGCACTCCGCGCAAACCCGGGTAGTGTTCATCGGGTCGATCTCCACCAGCGCCACGCATCTGGCCGCGCATGCCTGCTCTATATCCATGCGTAGCCGGCTTAACCCCGCCCATTGCCGATATTTCATCGACGCCTTCAGCGCCACGGGTCCCCCTGCCCCCGATTCCGCCATCCGCTTGAGATCAAGCGGTCCCTCGACCGCAAGCGCACGGAAATTGGTCGCAATCCACGCGGCCAGATTGCGATACGTCCATTCGCGCCGGCCATTCAATCCGTCAAGAATCGCAAGCCGGAAACTTCGCAAACGGTCGCTCTCCCGCAGCCACGCCTCAAGCGCGCCCACAGCCGGACACTCGGGCGTCCTCTCGCGCAGCGTCTTCAGGATGCCGCGCAGACCCCCGTGGCGGGCGCGACTCCACGCTGCGTCGTTTTGAACCCACGCCAATTCCTCGATTTCCGGCAGCGCCCCACGCACTTCGGCCTTTGCCCGCTCCAGCAGCGCATCGGACTCCTGCTGCAACCGCACGACCTCGAAGAACGAACTGCGCCAGCCGTGCCGCCTCGATCGATAATTCGGCATCTCGAGCGGCAGGCGCAATTCATAATGGCGCGCGCCATCGTACAACATCCCGATCCGTAGAACGCCCTCGTCGATAACCCGCCACCCCAGGTCCAGCGCGCCGACCCGGCGGCAATCCTGTGCCGGCGCAGTCGGATGCGGCTCCTCGCAGGTGATCGCGATCGCCCACTGCCATCCGCGCGTCGGATGGTGCCTGCCGAGCCATGTCGCCCTTTTCACGACCGCCGCGGCCGCTATCGGCCGATGCAGGACCGTGCGAAACCGAATCATTTCTTCGCCGACCCGGAAAGTTCCGCTCGTCGCCCTGGCGTTGGTGTGCCCGCGCGTCTTGCCCTCGTACGCCTCCGGCGCGACCGGAACCAGCGCAAACCTGTGCGCGCGCTCGGAAAACAGCCGCTGAACAGGCATGCCGCCGCCCGTGAAACGATGCGAAATCGCGATATTCTCGATCCGATGCGCGACTTGCGGCAGCCCGGCCCGCGCCGGCGACTCCCCGTTTTTCATCGCCCGGAAGGCGCGAACGCGCGCGGCACGGAAACGGTCGAGCACATCCGGCCCCGTCTCCCAATTCAACCCCGATTCGGCAACCTGCCGAAGCGCCGCGGCATCGGCCTGCTTGCGCAATGACCCAACGTCAACCTGCCCGCCGCACAGCGTCTCCTCGATGAAGCGCTCGTCGTCGTAGAGCGCTACCAGCCGATTCCACAGCGCCTGCATCGCACGCGCCGTGTCCCATAGCGCCTGCGGCAGTTCGAGCGGTCGCGCCCAGAATTTATAGACCCGCACAGGCCAATCCCGCTTCCGCTTTCTCATCTGTGCCTCGCTCGGATCGCGTGTTTCATTCGGCGTCCCCATTTATCTCCCGCCGATGATTGTGCCGCACCATCGACAGCAGACCAGCCTCCTCAAGCAGGCTCATCGCGTTCGACCTGAAATGGTAATCCCAACCCTCGCCCCCATTTGTTTCCTCCACGTAGCAAACCAATATCTTCACCGGCCGTATTGTCCCCGCCTTCATCTCGGCCTGCAGTTTGTCCACTACCTCAACCGCCGTCCGCTCCCCAGGCGCCCACAACACCCTCACCTCGGCCATAAAAACACCCTCGGTTTACCCCGCTTTCCCACGAAACGTCACCGTCGCGTGATACCCGCGCCGTGCCAGCTCCTCGTTGACCGCAGCCAGATGCTCAGCCAGAGTCTCCCTTACCCATTCGCTCAGGTCTTCGGCCGGATGCTCAAGCGTCGCGTCCTCCCGGATATCAACGATGAACAGCACATCGGACTCGTCGTGTTCGGGCTGGCCCATGACCGCCGGACTCATCCCCTCGCTATCTCGATCCGCTTCCCGCCGCCGTTTCGATGCGCCGGCACATCTTGCGCACTGTTCAGCATCGCGAATGGAACCCCTGCCCGCAGCATCCAAATCACGGTGACCGGCGCCACGAGCACCGCAAGCCTAAGCCTCACGAACTCGCGCCGCGTCAAAAATCGCCCCTCCGTCCGCATCGCCCGGAGCCTGAGCTCCTGGTAAAAACCCTCAACCGCCAGCCAGAACAGAAAATCCTGCATCTTCATCCGCCCCTATTCCGCAATCCAGCACCCAACCCCCACATGTCGGCCACCCAACACCCGCACCCGCTCCTTGAGCCAACCTTCCTCCAAGCCCAGAACCTGAGTCCCCCTCCCCAGCAGGAACAGGTCGCCATCCGCCATCATTTTGTCCCATCCGATGACATCGTGCGCGTTCGCCTCCTCGGCCCCCCTCTCCATCGCCTCCACGCTCCGAAAACATGGCTCACCCCGCGTTAGAGCCCTCGTCTGCCCAACCATCGGCAACACACCCGTCATCGCCCTACCGTCGCCCGCCCCCGGACTACGCCCAGGCAACAGCGCGACCCAAACAACAAAACCGGCGACCACGAGCGTTAGCCCTATCCGCAACAGCCCTCTCGGTTTCATCGTCGACGACCTCCCGTCCAGCACCTGTGTTTCCATGTCCAAAAACCCGTTTCCAAAACCGCAGATCAATCAACGCGATGGGGTGTCCCCTGAAAAACTACCGCCCGGTAGATTTAGAGGGGTACGGCACGGTTCTTGCTCCTAGAGCACGGGATGTGCCATCGTGTGTGGCACGCTCTATGCTATGTCACGCTGGCGCATCACATAGGTCGTGATAATCGACATTCTCGCGACCTATCCAAGCGCGCGCGCCATCCATCCTGCCGACCTCGACCCGGCATCGCGGCCGGGCGGTCCTAGCCGGTCCTGGTCGACGCAGTCGCCAGTCGCGAGACTGCATCGCGTTCCCATCGGCACTCCCACTCTCCCACTCTGACGCTCCCTGCTGGCTCCCTGCACGCTCTCCTGCTGGTCGGTACTCGCTGCGTGATGCAGCGCTGCATACCTCACCGCTGCCTGCGCCTTTCGCGCTCGAGACTGGTGATCTCTGCGAGCATCGCGCGGAGTTCCGCCGTCCTGCTCCAGCGTGCCTCGACCGCACGCCGGCATATGTCGGAGCGCTGCTCGGCGGTCAGTGCCTGCGCGCGAGCGGCGCCCCCGCGCGCGCTGATCGCAGCGAGATCACTGCTGTTCAGCGATGCGAGATAGCCGCGTCCGCGATGCGTGGTTTTGGGTTTAGGGTATGGCATGTAGCTGCCTGCCTGCCTCGCGCACCATCAGCAGGGCGAGGCACGGCCAGGTTATTATCCTCTTCGCTCGCTCTTGCGCACGGCTCCCGGACGCCTGGCTTCGCGGTTTCAGCGCCATCCGGTGCGCGGTGCTCGCCCGGTCTGTGCATGGGATTGCGCGCCGGGTGCGCGATTGTCGATCGCGCAGAGCAGATGCCGGGCGCTATCTCGAGGCGGGGCGTGTCGGCGCGCCGGGCCGTACCGACGACGTCCATGATGGCCCCGTTTTCCGTTTGTCTCAAGGCTCCTCCGGTGCGCGCGCTTTCGCCCGGCGGGCCGCGACCATGCGCGCGATACGCTCCTCGCGCTCCTCCGCTGTCAGCGATGCCCACCATCGGCGGCCGAGCGCGCGCATCTGGTCCGCGCGCTGCTGTGCTGTCATCCGCCGAGCGCGCGCCTGCCCACCGCGCCGACCGAGCTCCGCTGCTGCGCGCGATATTTTTTTCGTCTCATCCACGGCCGCAAGCGTAGCGCTTCGCGCGTTATGTCGCAAGGGTGTGCGCAAACCCGTTCTCGCCGTAGGCCGAACTGCGCGCAAATTTTTTTTTGGATTTTTTTGTTGCGCCTATTGACAGACGTAGCGCTGCGTCGTATAGTGACGACTGTGAGGCAGGAGGCAACGAACATGAAACACGAGGGGACGTTCGAGGCAATCATACGCGAAATCGAAGCGCTCGTACTCGCCGACCACCCGAAGGCGAGCGTGTGGGTAACCGAGCTCGGCGACGACGGCGAGGCGTACATCGTGCGCATTGATGTCGAGACTGGGAACGAGCACCTGACCCGCTACGCTGCGTTTCCCCACCCGCTGGTCCAGTCATGATCATGGAGGCAACGACGATGTTCAACTTCGGAATCATCGCGATATGCAAGGCACGGTCACGGCGGCGGCTGGATCTGCGGATGCGCGCGCCGTGGGGCGAGATGATGGTCGTAGCGCTGCAGCACGCGGGCGTATGGACGGTCTGCTAGTGCTGACCGAGATCACAATGGAGGCAACGAAAATGATGAAATCAAAAACCCACATTCCGGCGCCGGAGGCTAGTGGGCTGCGCGGTCCAGCTTTGTGCGGCAGGTTCGCGTCTTACGGGACTCACGATCATCAGCTTTGCCGCCGACTCGCGTTGGAGTCGATCAATCAGGGCGACAGCGGGTACCTGTGTGCGCGATGCGCCCGAATCCAGCGCGAGCGGACGGCTCGCGGCGTGCGGGTCGGTTTCTAGCAGGCAATGAGCAGAGGGGAGCGGGGCGACCCGCTCTAATGCGCAAGCCGGGTCCCAAGTCCCGGCAACAATGGAGGGTCTGGCAATGACAAAACGCGATCTACAGCGATTGGTCCGTGATCATGAGGCGGGCGAAACGATGCATCTGCGCGCGGAGGAGACGTGCCGCGGCGATACTCTCGACACGCCGCGCGATTGGTTTCTGCGATCCGACGCTGATGCACAGATGTTTGTTGATCACGCGAATCGGCATCTCGCGTGGTTCGTCTGCGCCCGCTAGGCAGTGAGCAGAGGGGAGCCGAGCAATCGGCTCTAATGCGCAAGCCGGGTCCCAAGTCCCGGCAATGGAGGCAACGAACATGACACACAGGCGAATCGACGAACGCGCGCTAGGTGAGCGGATTGCCGCCGGTGTCGTGACGGCGACGATGCTGCGCACCGCGCTGGCAACGGAAAATCGCATCGCGGTTTGCCGACCGACGCAGGGTGCCGGTATCGACACCCGCAACCGGGAGCAGGCGGAGATCGATATCGCGCGCGGCAATATCGTCATCCTGGAGCGCGCACTCGACACGATGAACGAACCGCGCGAACTGCCAGCTCCGCGCCGATGCGTGCTGTGCGGCGATCCCGAGGGCTCGCTGCTCTGCCCGATGAGCCGGGACGGCGAGGGACCGCATCGGTATTAGACGCAGACTAACCCAATGGAGGGTCACAAAGTGGAACCGATCATCGTTGATATGACACCGACGATTGACACGCCGCCGCAAGTCCCCGTCGGAACGCCAGCACAGGCGCGATGGCTACGTGAACGCGCGATTGAGGCATTTACGCGGGGAGATCTGACGCTGCCGCGCGTACCCGATGACTGGCGTAATTCGCCGCTGGCCGGTCGACGGGCGCTGGCCGGGCGGGCGTTCATTGCCGTCTGTCGCCATGTGGGCGAGCCGGTTTTCCACCAAATTATGTGGAACCCGGAAATCGACCGGGCGCTCCAAACTCTCGGAGAGCCGGAGGGCGGAGCGGTAATCGTACATTCTGACCCGCTCCACTGGTCGCCGCGCTGGATCGTCGGCATTGCACCCGACGGAACGCGGGCGATCATTGTGGATTTCCCGCAGAGCTAGTGACAAAACGCGGCGGCTCGGACGCTGACACGCCCGAGCCGCCTAACCCGATGGAGGGTCGCAAAATGGAGATCGCACGTTCTTTTCTAGTGGACTGGCTGCCTTGGATCAACGCCTATTTCTGGTTCGTCGGGGCAACCGTGGTCGTCGCGATGGTCCTGGACAAGCTCGAATGGCTCACGGGTGGCCAGAGCGTCGAGTAACCTTCCACACCGCGGTGGAAGTGGAACGCATCGAACGGAAGCAACGGCAACAGCGATGACAACCCAAGGCATCATCGAAATCACAGGCGCCGCCGCACCTGCGCTGTCCGAGCCGGTCCGCGAGCTGCTGCGCGCGCGACTGTCGCCCGCCACCCGGCGCGCCTATCGCGCCGACCTCGCGACGCTCGCCCGATGGTGCGAGAGGCGCGGCCTCAACGCCTTTGCGCTGTCGCCCGCCGAACTCGCCGAATTCGTCGCCGACCAAGTGCGCGAGAGCGTCGCCCCCGACACCCTCGGGCGCCGCATCGCGGCTATCCGCCACGCCTACCACGCGCTCAACCTGCCCGACCCGTCCGCCGACCCGGTCGTGCGAGAGGCGGTCGCCGGCGCCCGGCGCATCCTGGCGCGCCCGCGCCACGCCAAGCAGCCGCTGCTGGCCGAGAGCGTGCGCGCGCTGGCGCTCTCGATCCGGGGCGACTCGGCCGCCGACCTGAGAGACCGCGCGCTCGTCCTGCTGGGATTCGCGGGCGCGTTCCGGCGCTCGGAACTGTGCGCGCTCAGGGTCGACGACCTCGCGTTCGTCGACGCGGGGATGCGCGTCACGATTCGCGCGTCGAAAACCGACCAGGGGCGTGCGGGAGAGACGATCGCTATTTGCTCATCCGAGCATGCGGAGACGTGCCCGGTCGCCGCGGTGCGCCGATGGCTCGCGCGGGCGGGTATCGCCGACGGATTCGTGTTCCGCCGCATCCGCCGCGGCGGTCACGTGCAGGCCGCGCCGCTCCTTCCGGGCTCGGTAGCCGATATCCTCGTCGAGAGGCTGGGAGAGGCCGGAATCACGGGCGATTTCGCCGCGCACAGCCTGCGGAGCGGGTTCCTGACCTCGGCCGCACGGGCGGGCGCCGACCTGTGGAAAATGATGGAAGTATCGCGCCATCGGAGCGTACAGACCGTGCGCCTGTACGTGCGCGACGCGCATCTGTTCGACAATCACGCGGGGAAGGGGCTGCTATGATGCGCCGCGCCGGCTCGAGTCGGCGGCGGCGGCGGGATGACGGACAATGCTCACTCGCTCTCCCGGAAGGGAACCGCCTCACCGGACCATAAGCCCGGCGCCGCTTGGCTCCCTCGCTTGTGCGCTGGCGGCCGGATGACGGGCCATAACCGGCACCGTCTTCGCTCCGGGCGCATGAGCCGCCCGAAGCGCCCGCCGGACCCGGCTTCGCATATTCCGCGCCGCGTGCAAGTCGGCGTGCTCGGTGTGTCCACACCGGGGCGCCTCGCAGCGGAAATATTGCTTCGCCCTTACCGTCTCCCGCGAACCACACCGGCGGCACTCCTTCGAGCTGTACGCCGGTTCAACGAGGTGGAGGGGAACGCCCCCGAGCGCCGCGAGCAGCTGGACGCGCCGGCCGAGCCAGCGCGCCGCGTGCCGCTTCCAGCGCACGAGCCGCTTTGGGTCCTCAAGCGCCAAACTCAGCCCCGAGCGGCGCGCACGGCGCACCAGCTTGCGGGCCTCGATGTTCAGCACCTGGCGCTGATACGTAACGTCTTTCGAATGCCGCGCTCCCGCGCGCTGCTGCGCGGAGAGCCGGCGCTGTTCGAGCTTCATGACCGGCCGCAAGTCGCGGCCGAGATACCCGTCGCTGCTTGCGACCGCGTTGCGCGCGCCGACATCGACGCCGAGCACGCCGCGGCCGGCCTGCTGCTTGGGCACCGGCACCCACACGGTGAGCCCCCCGTACAACTTGCCGTTCTTGAAGAACACTTCGGCCGACTTGGCCAGCTCCGCGCCGGGAAGCGCGAGCGCGCGGTTGAGCGCCTTGTGGCGCTTGAAGGGCAGGTATATCCGCTCGCCGGGGTGGTTGCCCCGGCCCTGGGCGGTGCCTTCGAGGTGAATCCAGCCGTCCCAGTGCCTGGCCCGGCGCGGGCTCTGGCACTCGGCGTGCGGGAGCAGCCGCGTCTCGGCGCGGAGCACGGGAAGCTTGAACTCCGGGAGCGGCTTGGGCGGTTTGCGGGCCGGATATTCACCGGCCTTCACGCGCGCGAGCGCGCGACGGGTGTGCTCGTAGCGCCGGCGGGCGCCCCGCGCCTTGCGCCGGGTGCGGCTGGTGCGCTCGCGCTCCAGCTCCGCCACCGCCTCGGCGAGCTCCTTCGCGGCGCGCTCAAGGGCCCTGGAAAGGCGCTCTTCGAGCTCGGCCCGGGTGCGCGCGTCGTCGCGCTCGGCCCGCTCGGCGCGGGCCTTGAGCCGCTCGCAGGTGGCGGCGTGCGCCTTGCGGGCGCGGTTGTGATCGATCATGGCCGAGCGCTTGATGCGCTGGGCGAACTCGCCGGTGCCGGCCTGGTTCAAGTCGCGAAAGCCGAGCAGCATCCGCCCGGTGCGTTTGGACTCGTCATCGCACCACTGGAGCTGGCCCGCGTGCTCGCGCCCGTGGAGATCGCAGAGCGCGCCGGTCGCCCACGCCTTGAGCCTGGTCGGGTAAAGCCGCACGTGCATGCTGAGCGGCTGGCGCTCGGGCGGCTCCACGGTCGTCACGCGGTATTCCCGGCGGGGCGGCTCGGCCGTCGCGGGCTGTGCGGATGGAGACGGCCGGGCTGTATCAGCGCCGGCGGTGCGGGCCTTGCGCCTGCGGCGCCGGGACGGTGAGGCGGCTCCCTGCGCGATATCGCGCTTGTCGCGGCGCTCTGCTGGCGCAACCGCGCCGCGGGGGTCGCTGTGTTCCGTCTCGGCAGGCATCTATGCCGTATAGTTTAGCGAGGCTGGGTGGGTGCGTCCATACGGGGTGTTAAGGAACACAGCTCCTGAGTATGCCGAGCCCCAGTATGTATCGTACCTCTCCGGATTCCAACGGATTTCCCGCCGCCGCCCATCACACGACAATAGTCATTCTGCTCATTCTCCCTTTTGGTGCCCGTGCTCGTCGAGTCCGTAGGCGCGGCGCAGGTTGTCCGGGACCGCGCCGGAGCCGTCGTCGCGGTCAAAGACCGGGCGCCATCCGAGCCCGCCTTCCCCGCGGCATTTCTCGCACAGCCCGCGGGTTTTCAGCGCGAGCGCGAGCGGGATCCGCGCGTCGCAGAACGCGCAATCGACCATCCGCCGCGCGATCGGCGCGCCTTTGCGCCGCCCGCCCCATCGCACGCCGCGACCGCGAGTCATCCGGATGTCGCTCATCGGAAAAACCCCCGCTCGCGCGCGATTGGTTTGCCGCATGGTCATCGCTTCGCCCGCTTTCCCTTGGCCGTTTCCATCGTCGTTAAGCGCTGCTCAATGCGCGACATCACGGCAGCCACAGAGGCCTGCCACTCACTGACCTGCGCGAGTGTCTTTTCACACGCGCTGATGCGCTGCGCGAGGCGGTTGATATCCGGGGTTCCGTATGTCTCCTGGCGCAGCGCCGCGATGCGCCGCTCCAGGTCCGGTAGGCATGCCGCACGGCGCTCCAATTCCTCGGTCCGCTCTTCCAGCCGCTTCCCCGGGGAGTCGGTATCATAGCGTGCTCGTATTTCCTTATGTAATGCCGCGAACACCTTACTTGGAACCTTTTCGTAGAGCCAGTGGTACAACTGCCGTCCTGCCTCTTCGTACTCACTATCGGCCTGACGACGATTACCCGTGGAAATCACTACAAGTGCTACCGCGCCGCGCGGGATAGCGGCAAATGGCATCGCGAGCGCGGTACACGCTTCCACTCGTTCTTCGGGCATCTGTACTTCAGCTTCAACTTTCATCCGTTATTTTCTCCTGTTGTGCCGGACTGGGGAATACCCCGTTACCTATCGGAAAAACCCCCGCAGGTCGGCGAACTCGCGCGTGAGGTCCTGGCGCTCGTTCGGCATCTCGCCCCGATGCGCCCGGAGATACGCCTCTTTCCAGCGCTCCGGATAGGCGTCGAACACCGGCGCTGTCGTCCCGCGCCGGCGCGCCACCAGCCGCGGCGCGTTCAGCACCGGCCCGTGCGCCACGAACGCCGCGAGCGTGCCCGCCGCGCCGCATCGGCAGAGCAGCTCGGACTCGATCCCCGAGCATCGCCGGCATCCCAGGTCCGCCCCGCAGTGCCAGCATCGCGCGTGGCGCAGCGCGTCGTGATGCGGTTCGTCGCGCAGCCTGCCGCTGACCGCGTTCGAGCGGCCGGGGCAGTGGTACACGCCGTCGCGATAAATCCCCTCGCGCTCGAAGCTCTCGCCGCAATCGAGGCAGGCAACCGTGTTGCCGTTCTGCGAGCGCGTCTCGCCCGCGCGGATTCGGCTAGCCATTGTTTCCCCCGGTGAATTGCATGACGCGCTGGCGCAGCCGCTCGGCCGCGATTTCGCAGTACTTCTCTTCGATCTCGATACCGATCGCGCGCCGCCCCAGGTTCTTCGCAGCGACCAGCGTCGTCCCGCTGCCCATGAATGGATCGAGGATGAGGTCGCCGCTGCTCCGATACAGCCACGCGCGCATCAGCTTTTCGGGGCGCTGGCATATATGGTGTCGTCCTTCCGCAAAATTCCTCTGCGGAGTAGGTATCGTGAATACAGCCGAATCGGGAAATGTGCCCTTCTTTGTGCGAAAGCTACCTTTGCCACCGTAATAGACAGGTTCCCATGTTTGCTTCCAATTCCAAATAAGCCATTGACGAAACCGCAAAAACTCCCATGATTCACAGAGCCTCATCATTTGAGACGAGCAGGTAAAATACACAGATCCGCCCTCCTTCAACCGCAGCGATGCCTCCGCAAAACACAGGGTCAGCCACTCCTCAAAGTCGCGGGGGGCCATCGCATCGTTGTGCTGCACCCCGTAGTCCTTACCGTAATTGTAGGGGGGGTCTGTGATCAGCAAATCAACACTCTCAGGGTCCAGCGTCGGCAGCACTTCGCGGCAATCGCCGTGGTAAATCACGATCCCGTCCTGGTCGTAGTACGGCTTCACTGCTCTGCCCCTTGGCCCTTCACTCATTGTATTTGCCCTCGAACACCTTCACCCCGTTGGTGTCGTTCTCGATTAGCCAGTCGAACGTCGCCCGCCATCCCGGATGCGCAGAGCCGTTCGAACCGCCCTTGAGACCGCGCAAGAACGGCGACGCGCGGATGTTCGCGAACACGGACGACCACCACTCGGCGCGGGGATGCTCCCCGAGGCGCAGCAACGCCTTCTTCCGCCGCGAGGCGGAGAGTTCCCGCACCGCGGGAAGCCCGAGCGGCGCGCAATGCTCGTTCCACGCCTCCGCCAGGTCCTCTGGCCTGAGCGCACCCTCGGCCGCCGGCCGCGACGGTTCCCCCTCAGTCTCCCCCTCCGGATCCGGATCCTGATCCGGATCCTGATCCGGATCCTGATCCGGATCCTGATCCAGATCAGAGACAGAGGAGAGAAGAGAAGAGCGTGGTGCAACTTGCTCGCAGCCCGCTAGCGCCTCGCTAGCATCCTGCACCACGACCAAAAAACCCGCGTCGACCAGCGGCTCCACGTCGATCGCCTTGAGCGGCAGGCATAGCTGACTGGCTATCCACTCGGCATCCTCGGGAATCCGGTTGCCGGTCAGCGACGCCAAGGTGAACATCCCGAACAGCAGCAGCTTCGACCCGGGCGCGAGGCGGAAGAACTGGCGGTCGCTCCAGATATCGCGGTAGAGCTTGACCCAGGGCGGTTTGCGGTCTTTGTAATGCTGGAAGCGCTCGAAGTTTTTGACTGCGAATGTCCGCACCGCCGCGCCCCTCCGCCTCCTCACCGCCCGCGCGTCACGCCAGAACGGGAACCCCGGCGAGTTTCGAAGACAACCACGAGCCGACACGCCGGATCGCCTCGACCCGCCACGCACCGCCGTCGCACTCGTAGAGCGCGCAGGTGGGCGCCTCCGACTGGTCCTGATGGACCCGGAACAGGAACGGGCTGGCGACCTGCGGGATCTCGGCGAAGGTCCGCAGCGGCGCAAGCACAAACGGGTTGCCGATCTTCTCGCGGCGCTGGAGCGCAACGCCCATCCGCTGGCCGACGGTTTGCGTGATACCGTCGTCCGTCGAAGTGCTGACCGTCTCGGCGGTCAGGTTGCCGACCAGCTTGAGCAGCCGGGCGCGGTCCTCGCTTGGGGCAAACAGGGCGGAAAGCGCGATGACGAACGCCTCGTGCTCGAACTGTGCGCCGAAATGGAAAGCGTTCGCATTGTCATACTCGGCCCGCGCGAAGCACTCGCGGACGCGGTCCTGCTCGCCCAAGGGACCGTAGAGCGCCACTCGGGTCGGACTCGCGACGTGCAGAAATGCCCCGTCGGGGCGGATGGAACCGTCGGCGCGCCTGCAGTAATCGAGCAGGCCGATGAGCGTGCTGAAAACCAGCGGCTCCGCCGTGGGTCGCCCGATTGGCCTGAGTTGCGCGGTGCTGTAGGGCAGCCCGTGCAGAGAGACGATGTGCGGGTCCGACGCCCGGTTGGCCAGCCCCGCGAAGTACTCAAGAGCGTCCTTGATCATGACTTGAACATCTCCGTTTGGTTGGTGTTGTTTTCCACGGCGAACAGTTCGCCGCTGGTGTCGCGCACGACGAAGAGAGTCCCTTCGCTGCACGCGGGAGAGGCCAGCTTCGAGCGCACCTCCGCGGTGATCGCGATCGCGGAGCGCGAGCCCTCGGGCTCGAGCGTGATCTGGATCGTGATGGACCGCTTCGCCTTCGCGGGCGTGTTCGGATCGTCGATATTGGCCATCACCCGGCGCAACTCCTCGGCGAACAGCTCGGGCAGTGCGCCGCCGGCGATGGTGGTCAGGGTGGTGCGCTGATAGCGCTCCTCGTTAGCCATTGTTTTCTGCTCCTCCTTGTCGCGGCCACGCGTCTCGCGCGTTGCCGACCGCCGGTCGCGCGGCTCGTCGCCCGCTCTATGGGGTCCGCCTGGCGCTCGCCACAAGCGCCCGAGAGCCCGGGGCCGCGAGAAGCGGCCGGCAGGTGACCCTCGATGGCGGCCCCCACACAGCGGAGACCAATAATGTTCGGGAAAATGTAAACTAGCGCGCGATAACTCCACGCCGCCCGGAGGCACTGGCGCTTACCGCCGCGTACCGCAACATTGTATTTCTTATGCGAACCTGCTAGGACTAGCGGCGCGCGGTCAGCCAGAACCCCGCGCGAGGGGATTAGTTCAGTGGTGGTGCGGTTCGCGACGTACGCGAAATGCGTTTTGTACGCTCCGTTTCGCCAAGTGTGCGCTTGTCTAGCACGCGTCGATGATGCTAACTCCGGGTTAGCAGGTCTCGCGTCGGTCGGGGTGACGCCATGGCTCAAGGGGTGTTCGGGGAGTGCCGGTTCTGCCGGTCTTGGCATGGCGCCGAGTCCGAGCACCACTGCCCTGCCCTCGACCGCAGCCGCGCTCAAAGCTGGGCGCGTATCTGGCGCTATCTCGCCGGACTCGCCGAATGGTTCGAAATCGAGGCCGCGCCGCAGTGCCAGGTACGCCCGCTGCGCGTCGCCGGGCTCATCCACGACCCGGGGAGAGCCGCGGTGTGGGGCGTGCGGGTCGCATGCCGCCGATGCGGCCGCGGGTTCATCGTCTGCGAGCCGGCCGGTTATAGCGACGGCGGCGTTATCGAGCATCGCGACCTCTGCTTCCACCTGCCCCAACTCGCCGTCGTCCCCAGGCCCCGAGGCCGCCGCCGCACCGTCGACCCGCCCGCCGCGCTCAAGCGCGCGCTCGAACTGTCGCCGGAATCCGCCGCCGCACCGCCACCCGCTGCTCAACGCCGCCGCCGCTCCTTGTGAAATCTCTCTCCGTCTAGTCCATCCGGGCGTTTGTCTCAAGCCCGCGGTCTCATTCCTCGCACAGGAACGTGTGGATACTCTTTCGCGCAAGCTTCGCGAAACGCAGCGCCACCTCGACCGGGACCCCGTTCATCGCGCCGCGCTGGCACCATCCGCGCACCGTGCGCTCGTTGACCGCGCACTTCACGGACACCGCCCATGCGCCGCCCATCGCCTCGACCGCGCGCTCGAGATTCCTGCGCACCTGTTCGCGTGTCGGTTTTCGCCTGGTTTTCATGTGGCCGTGTTTTTATCGCAAGCGCCCGGCGACGGCAATCCTAGCGCGGGCGGACGCGCGTCGCAAGCCGGGTCCGGTATTTTCTTTCGGAATAATCTTTCGGATAGATTTTTCGGAATGGGCTTGACATGATTCGCGATGCGCGCTAATGATTAAAACACGCTACGCGGGGGCGGGTGACGGAGATGGGGCGGGTAATTCCAATCGGGTGTCGCTCACGCAAGGAGGTTCCCATGGAGGATTGCCGAATCGAGCACGAAGCGCGCGCCTACGCGCGCCGCGACCCGGGCTTCCGCGGCCGCGTCGTCTTCGCCGACTTCCTCGCCAGCCGCTACGGCGACGGCTATGCGTCGCTGTCCGGAGCCCCGCGCGATCGGGTCAGGATGGCCGCGCCGAGCAGCTCGCGCCCGCGCTCCCTCCCCGTCCGCGCCGCGGACCTCGTCGTCGGCGCCGCCTGCCTGCTGGTGATGGCGCTGTTCGGCCCGGTCCGATGAAACGGCCCGGCGCCACGCGGCCCGCGCGCGACTACGATTCGTGGCTCGGCGGCGAAGCGGGCGAGATTGACAACCCGGCGTGCCGATGCGGCCATGCGTGGGACGATCACCAGGGACCGTCCGGCGCGTGCGAATACGCCTCCTGCGATTGCCCGGAGTTCGAAGAACGGGACCCGGCCGACGACGCGCCCGACCCGGACTGGCCATGAAGATCAACCGCGACGACTTGACCGATAGCACCGACCGCGCCGAAGCCCTCGACCAGGCCTTCGAGCGCGCCGAAAAGGAGAGGCAACGATGCCCGGCACATCCGGAACAAACCGTCTTTCTCGACTCGGGATGCCCGCGATGCAACCCGACGCGGGCCAGAACCCGCCGATGGGGGAGTAGATGACCACGGAACAAGAGGGCGCCGCCCAGATAATGACCCTGCAGGAAACCGCGGACTTCCTGCGCGTCCACTACGCAACGCTGCTCCGATGGCTGCGGCAGGGCGAGTTCCCGTGCGCGTTCAAGGTCGCCAGCGCGTGGCGCGTCGAGCGCGGAGCGCTGCTCGCATGGATGCGCTCCGGGCGGACCGCCAGCCCCAACCGCGGCGCGGAGGACGGCGCCCGATGAGCGCCGCGCTCGCCTCGCAAAGGAGCTTCTTCCATCGCCTGGACGGCGAACTCGCCCGGGCCGGAGGGCGCGGTCAAGCCGCGCGGCGCGCACGGCTGTTCGTTTACGACGCCGCCGCCCGCAGCGCGGAGCTTCAGCGATGCGATATCGCGAGTCTGTGCGAATGCGCGCGGATGCTCGCGGCGGTCCCGGTCGCCGTCCTGCTTAACCACGTACATCTCCGCGCGACGCGGGCCGACAGCGGCGCGTTGCTCGCGCAGATTTACGTCGACTCGAACGATCGCACTGAAGGAGAATCCCTTGAGTAAGAGAGAGACCCTGCCCGAAGTCGGCGGCAACCCGTTTCCCTCCGCCGGCGCTTCGTTGAACACGGTCGCCTCGGCCAGCGCCGGGCGCGACTGGATGCGCGCGGTGCAGGAAGTCCAGGCCGCGCTCGTGATGGCGAAGCGGTTTCCGCGCGATCAGCACAGCGCCTTCAACCGCATCATGGAGTCCTGCAAGCGCCGCAAGCTCGCCGAGGCCGCCATCTACGTCTATCCGCGCGGCGGCTCGCGCGTCACCGGACCGTCCATCCGCCTCGCCGAAGCGCTCGCGCAGAACTGGGGCAACCTGGAGTTCGGCATCCGTGAGTTGTCGCAGTCGTCCGGCGACGGCGAGCGCCCGGGCGAGAGCGAAGTCGAGGCGTTCGCGTGGGACATGGAGACCAACACGCGCCAGTCCAAGGTGTTCAAGGTCCCGCACGTCCGGATGACGAGAGACGGGCGCCAGTTACTCTCCGACCCGCGCGACATCTACGAGCACGTCGCCAACAACGGCGCGCGCCGCCTGCGCGCCTGCATCCTCGGCATCATCCCCGGCGACGTGGTCGACGAGGCGCTGCGCCAGTGCGAAGAGACCGTCGAGAAAGGCGGCGGCGAGCCGCTGGTCGATCGCGTGCGCAAAATGGTCGGCGCATTCGCGGAACTCGGCGTCACCACCGCCATGCTCGAGGCGCGCCTCGGCCATCGGCTCAACGCGGTGATCGCGGCCGAAATCGTCCAGCTCTCCGGGATTTACAAGGCCGTGCGCGACGGCTTCGGCAAGCGCGAGGACTATTTCGAGTTCAACGCCGCTCCCGCCGGCATCGACCTCGGACCGCTCGCCGACGCCGGCGCCGCGCTCGACCAAATCGACCAGGCACGGGCGGTCGTGCCCGCGCCCGCGCCAACCAGCGCAAGGAAAGCAACCAGTCGTCCGGAGCCGGAGACCTCCCCCAACCCGGCTCCGGCTGAGGCGGAGCCGGAGCCTCCACCCGCTCCGTCCTCGGACTCCGCGCCAACGCCGGAGTCCGGCGACGGAGGAGACCCGGGCGACGCCGAACTGCCCAGCGACACGCTCAATCCCGCCAAGGTCGCGGCGCTGCGGGCGCTCGCCCAGCAGGCCGGACTCGACGATTACGAACTCGCGCGGGTACTCAAACCGTTCGGCGCCGCGTCGCTCGAAACGCTGCTCAGCCGCCACTACGCGGACGCGATGCGCGCGCTGAGCGCCAAGGCGAGGAAGATGAAATGAACAAGCCCCATCGCACCGTAGGCTTCGTCGGACTCCTTCTCACCGTCGCGCTGGTGACCGCGAAACTGTGCCGCGCGCTGGTATGGTCCTGGTGGTGGGTGCTCGCGCCGATATGGATTCTCGCGCTCGCGCTCGCGGTAATCGTTCTCGTTCTGTTCGTTGCAACCGTGATCGCCAACCTGCGCTGAGGTGTCCGGCCGTGAAACTGTTTCTCGCGGCAGCGTTTACCGAGCGCGCCCGGATGCGTGCGATACGCGATAAGGTGCTGCGCCCGCTCGGCGTCGAGGTCACCTCCCGATGGATCGACCTGATCGACGTCGACGACACCTCCCCCTCCCGGCTGGTCGCCAGCGGCACCGACAACCTCTACGACATCCGCCGCGCCGACACATTCGTGCTGTTCACCACGCCTGCCAGCACGGCAGGCGGCGCGCACCTTGAGACCGGCTATGCCTGGCTGCTCGGCATCCCGATCCTGGTGGTCGGGCCCCCGGTCAATCTCTATCACCATCATCCGCGCATCCACGCGGTGTTGCCGAGCCTCGGCGAACTGTGCCGATGGCTCCGGGAGCGAACATGACGAAATACCGTCTGACCGACGAGGACAAGGCGCGGCTGCCCGAGTGGCGCGACCGGTGGATCGCCAATGCGATGAGCACCAAACACGTCGACGCGGAGGAGCGACGGATCTGCCGCGACGCGGTCCTGCGCCTGTACCGTGCCGCGAATTTGCCCCCCCCTCCCGAGCATCGGATCGTTTTCGTGCCGTCGCCGTTCGTGCTGGCGTTCGGCGGCGGGTTTGCCGCCGCGTGGTGGTGGTTGAGGCGCAACGCGCATCCGGAAACCGCCGCCGCCGTCGAGGGCGCGATCTACGACGCCGTGCGCAGAGCAACACGCGACGCCGTGCTCAGCGCAACCTACGGCGCAGTTGATGATGCAACCGACGACGCCGTGCGCGGCGCGACCGACAACGCCGTTTGGGGCGCGACCTACGACGCCGCTGGCACCGCGACCCACGCCGCCGTGCGCAGAGCAACCGCCGACGCAGTGCGCAGCGCAACCACAGACGCCGTTTGGGGCGCAACCGCCGACGCCGTTCGCGCCGCGACCTACGACGCCGTTAACAGCGCGACCTACGACGCCGTGCGCAGAGCAACACGCGACGCCGTGCTCAGCGCAACCTACGGCGCAGTTGATGATGCAACCGACGACGCCGTGCGCGGCGCGACCGCCGACGCCGTTCATGATGCAACCTACGACGCCATTCGCGGCGCAACCGGCGACGCCGTGCGCAGAGCAACACGCGCCGCCGTTAACAGCGCGGCCACAGACGCCGTGCGCAGAGCAACCGCCGACGCCGTTCGCGCCGCGACCGCCGACGCCGTTTGGGGCGCAACCCATGCCGCCGTGCGCAACGCGACCCACGACGCCGTTTGGGGCGCGGCACGCGGCGCAGTTCATGCCGCGACCGCCGACGCCGTTTGGGGCGCAACCCATGCCGCCGTGCGCAGCGCAACCGACGACGCCGTGCGCAGCGCAACCGCCGACGCCGTGCGCAGCGCAACCGACGACGCCGTGCGCAGCGCAACCGAGGGCACGGCTCGCAGCGCAACCGGCGACGGCGTTGAGTGGTACAGCGTTCCCCTCATGTCGTTCCTGGACGTCGGCCGGGCATACCTGCCGTACCAGCGCTTTGGCGTGGAGTGCGCGCAAATCGTCTACCGCATGTGGCAGGGCGGCAACCAGTGGTCTCCGCTCGACTCGTACTTGAGTTTCTTCCGGCACGTCGCACAAATCGACGTCGATTTCAGCCATTACGACGCGTGGGAACAACTCGCGCTTCACAGCGGCCCACGGGTTGTCCATCCGGAGTTCTGCATCATCTCGGACCGCCCCGAACTCCTGACCGTGGACGAGCAGCGTCGCCCGCACAACGGCGCGGGGCCATTCTGCCGATGGCGCGACGGGACGGCCCTCTATGCCGTCCACGGCGCCCGCGTGCCGCAGTGGGTCGTCGAGCACCCCGAACGCATCACCGCACAGGCAATCCTCGCGAACAACAACGCCGAGACGCGGCGCGTGATGATCGAGAAAATCGGCCTTGAGCGGTTCGTGCGCGACGCCGGCCTGCGCCCAGTCCAGGAGGACGACTGCGGCCGCCTCTACCGCATCGAGAACGACGCCACAACCTTCGTCGAAGTCGTCAATCGCACACCCCAGCCCGACGGCTCATTCAAGCACTACTTTCTCGCCGCGGATCCCGCGGCTCAATCCGCCGCGCAGGCGGTCGCCGACAGCTTTGGGCTCAATGTTGAAACGTACCGCGCCTTCAAAAGCGCGGGAATGGTCGAGGTATAAAACGATGAAAGCAATCCGGCATGGTGACGTTCTGCTGGTTCCCATTGACCGCGTCGAGGGCGACCTGACCGAACTCTCGCGCGATCCCCGCCTGGGCGTGGTGCTCGCATACGGCGAGACTACCGGCCACGCGCATCACCTGGCAGACCCGGGCGCGCGCCTGTTCGAGCCGTCCACTCTTTGCAGGTTCTTCCACGGCGACACGGAACTGGTCGTCGACGCGGCGGGCGGCGGCGCGCCGCGGCTCCTCACGGTCGAGGGCGACGCGACGCTGCTGCATCACGACCACGGCGTCGGCGTTCCCGACGGCGCCACCGAGATGGAGACGCCGATAGCGCCGGGCAAATACATTGTGATTCGCCAGCGCGAGCGCTCGTTCAGCGACATCGCCGGGTATCGCCGCGTCAGCGACTGAGCCGCGCAAACGGAGATCTTAGGCCATGACTGCATCCAAGCCCCATCTGAGCGCGACGCAACAGAACATGCTCGCGCGATGCCCCAAGCAGTACGAATTCCGCTATGTGCATCGGCTCAAGATGCCGCCCTCGGGCGCGCAGGTGCAGGGTCGCGCCTTCCATGCCGCCGCGCAGTTCAACTACGAGCAGAAGCGCGAGTCGCATCAGGACCTCCCGGCCGCACAGATGACCGAGTACTTCGCCGCCAACCTCGACGACGCGCTCCGCGCCGAGGAAGTGGCGCTTGACCGCGCGGGAGGCCAAACTGCAGCCACCCTCAAGCAGGAAGGCGTCAAGATCGTCGAGGCCCATCGCGAGGTCATCGCACCCCGCGTACAGCCCGACCTTATCGAGGAGCGCATCACCATCCCGCTCGGCGACGCCTTTCCCTACGATCTGCAGGTCGTGATGGACGTGGTCGATACCGACGGCGTTGTCCGCGATAACAAGTCGCTCTCGCGCAAGCCCTCTGCCGACGAGATGGCGAAGGACATCCAGCTCTCGACCTACGCGCTCGCCTATCGCCTGCTGCGCCGGCGGCCGGAAGCGGGTCTCGTATTCGACGCGGTCCTGAAGCACAAGAACGGACCCACCGCCGAGGTCATCGCAACCAGCCGCACGACCGTCGACCTGAAGCGCCATCTCGAGGATATCGGCGACGCCCAGCGCCAGATCCAGGCCGGCATTTTCCCGCGCCGGCCTAACGGATGGTGGTGCTCGCCGCGCTTCTGCGGCTATTGGTCGCGATGTATGGGGCAGCCGGGGACCATTTTCGACCTCAAAACCGGCGTCGCAACGGAGAAGCCATGAGGCTCGAGGCCACCGAACACGACCATCAGGTCGCGCTCTTCCAATGGGCCGCGCGGTTCCAGAAAGCGCTCCCGGCGCTCGCGATGCTGTTTGCCATCCCCAACGGCGGCGCCCGCCATATCGCCACCGCCCGCAGGTTGAAGGCCGAGGGCGTCAAGCCCGGCGTGCCGGACCTGATGATGCCGGTGGCGCGCGGCGGCCATCACGGACTGTTCATCGAGCTCAAGGCCAAAGGCGGCCGGGCGACACCCGAGCAGTCGGGATGGCTTGAACGGCTTCGCGCACAGGGATACTGCGCCGCAGTGTGCGTCGGATGGGACAGCGCGCGCGCCCTCATCGAGAACTATCTGCGAGGAGAACCGGTGTAACCAGCCCGCAATCTCGCGTTAGCGAGGCATAGGAAACGCTCATGTCATACGACACCGTAAAAGCAATCAAGGCAGCGCCGTGCAGCGGGCCGCCCGGATGGCACTTATTGCCGGGCGAGCGCGCAATCAGACTGGGTAGCCGCGTGAAGCTCGGCGCCTACCTGAGACTCGGAAACCACGTGAGGGTCGGCGACGGCGCGCGCATCGGGGACCACGTGATGGTCGGCGACGGCGCGCGCATCGGCGACGGCGTGAAGATCTGCGCCCGCGTGACACTCGGCTACGAGGTGGCGCTCGAAAATGGCGTGACGATCGGCGGCGGCGCGCAAATCGGGGACGGGGCGTGGGTCGGCGGCGGCGCGCAAATCGGGGACGGCTCGAGGATCGGCAGCGGCGTGATGCTCGGTGCCTACGTGAAGATCGGTGACTGGGTGAAGATCTCTGACGGGGCGCGGATCGGAAACGGCGTGAAGCTCAAAACAACGCCGCCGCAGGCCGTGCGCTCGGACGGCTACACGTTCTGCCTCTACGAGCACCGGGGGAAACTGCGCATCACCGCCGGCTGCCGCGACTTCACCGTCGAGGATGCGCGCGCACACTGGATAGCCACCCGCGGCGGTACGCGCCTGGGCGACGAGTCGCTTGCGATTATCGATCATCTCGTCCGAATGCACGCGATCATGCAATCCCGCTAGGGACGCAAGGAGGACTATCACGATGGCTGCTGCTGCCGCTGTGCCGCGCATGGCCGAGGATATCGTGGACCGGATGCTCACGCCGAACTTCCTCACCGCCTCCCAATGGCGCGACTCGCGCCGCCCGCACCGACTCGGCCCGGAAAGCAAACTCGAGTTGGCTGTGCTTGAGACCGCATGGCAGGACTGGATGTCCCAAAAGCCGGAAGCGGGCGAAACCGTCACCGAATGGCTCGATCGCCGCGTGGAGGCGCACAAGTGGCTGCTCGGATGGGAGCCCGCGCAGGCATGCTTGAGCTTCGACCACGTCTGCGCCACGCTGTTCCCCGGATGGGAGCCCGACGTCGTCGCCGCCGCGCTCCTGCGCGGCAGTGTCCCGCCCGGACTGAAGCCGTTCTGGTGCGGATCCAACCGCAGCCTCCAGATGGGCTAGGAGACGGGGCACCAAGCCATGAGGAAGGCTTCTCACATGAGGAATTCGTGCAACTCGTAACAAGCAAGGGATGGAGGGAATCATGAACAACGGGCGAGTGGCAGTCATGACAGACAATAAACTTAGGAAACTCGCGGAGGCGGCACAGTCAGGCAAGCATACGCCGCATTATATCTACGAGGAGCGAGTGCCGGGATGCCCCGGTTGCGAGCGCGACGATAAGTGGCTCGGCTTATGCGACACGATGACGCCCGACCAAGTGCTCCGGCTGCTCGACCGGATCAAGGCGTTGCGTCAAGGAATCCAAGCCGCGCTCGACAGTCCCTACATCATGGGTGAGTCTGACATCGATCTCTTGACATGCGCTCTCGAAGCCGACGATGCCGCGCAGAAAAACTATGCGTGCGAGCCGACAAGGAAACGATGAACAGCACACAAATGCCTACTAAGGACTTCGATGCGCTCAGGCGCACGGTGCGCCAGTTGCGCGAAATGAACCAGCGATACCTGGAGGCACTGAGAACCCCGGCTTATAAACACGGCATGGGGTTCAACAAAGACCCGCGCTTTTCGGCTTTCAGCCTCGAGGTGTCGTTCGACTCGTGGGGTGGCTATGGCTACGAGGATAGCGTGTGCGCCACTCTCATCCAGTTCGCCGCGCCCGACGAGGTCACCTCGGCCTTTGTACGTTATCTAGACCGGCACCGCGATGAGATCTTTGCCGAGATAGCAGACGATCTTGCGACAATTGTGCGCGCAGACTTGGGCGCCCAACTTGCAGAGGCAAAGGCGCGAATCGCGGAATTAGAAGCACTCTCCAACGAGCCGATGACGAAGAAATGAAAACGGAAATCGTTTACAAGCTCACCGATGAGCACATGCGCACCTACAACGGCTACCAGTGGGTGCTCGGCGAAGAGCGCACCTTCCCCGGCAAGGGGAAACTATGTACATCTGCGTACGCGCACGCCTACCGCTCACCGGCTTTGGCGGTCCTGATGAATCCGGTCCATGCGTATTTCTCGAAGCCCCGCTTGTTCCGCGCCCCCGCTGTGGTGGAGCGCGACAGCGGAACGAACCTCGGCTGCACCTGGATACGGTTGGACTGCGAGATGGAACTGCCGCAGGTGACGACTGTGCAGCGCGTCGAATTCGCGATCCGGGTCGCTTCCGTTGTCTATTCGGACCCGGATTGGCAGCGTTGGGCGTGGCGATGGCTCACGGGGGAAGACCGTCGCCTCGCTTCCGCCCGTGCCACCGTCTATGCCACCCGTGCCGCCCGTCTCGCCGCCGATGCCGCCGCCGATGCCGCCGCCGCCGATGTCGCCAGCCATGCCGCCGCCCTTGCCGCCCTTGCCGCCCATGCCGCCGCCCTTGCCGCCCTTGCCCCGGCCGAAATCAACAGGATCGCCGAGGATGTCATCGGAATCCGTGCGTGAACTGTGCGTTGTGTCGAGGAGGAAACGAGATGAAGAAGATGAAGTGGAAAATTGTGGACTACGCCTTGGAGAGAAAGCGATACCTGATCAATGAGACAGGGCGAATCGTCGGTTTGATAGAGAAGAATCTGTGTCTCGATTCATTTTGGTCGGCTTTCGCGGTCTCGGCGCAACACGTCACGCCCTATATAATCGGCGAATTTGCGGACGAGCGATCGGCCAAGAAGGCGGTCGAGAACGCCGTCGCCAAACTCGCGGAGCACGGAGGCGACCATGACGAATGAGGAACTGGCGCGGGCGTATCGCATCACTGGGATTTGGATACCGGGGATGAAGTGCGACTGTGACGTATTTTCCGACCCTGATGCGGATGCGGACAACTTGGGGCGACGATGGTGTGATGAGTGCGGCAGCCTGGCAACCAAGCGCCTCGGCTTCCCGGTTGTCCCGCATGACGTAGCCATGCCGCCACTGACCGATAAACTCGCGATGCAGATGCTTGCCTGGTTACTCAGGGGCGGACGCCACGTGACCTTCTGTCCTAACGCGGCTGACGGCGGCCCAACCGTGGAGCGGGTGCGTACAGCCATCGCGAACATAGCCGCCACACTCGCGGAGCAAGAAGGGGTGAAATGAAGCTAAGCGATGGAGATTTGTATCACGGCGCTTGGTGTGAGATTTGCCGAGATGACGACGGCGAACGCCGCGACATGTCCCGCGAACTGCTGGAAGCGCGGGAAGCGCTCAGGTGGATCGCGGCGCTGGCGTGGGTTGTCAGCTTGGGGGGTGAACTGCGTGAGGTAACTTTCCCGTCGCCCGATGACGCGCACCAACTACGTCAAATACTCTGCGCCGCAGGCTACGAGCCGAAGGAAGGCAACAAATGACACCCGACGAAATCACGCAAATTAACCGCGAAGTGTGCGAGGCGCTATTCGGCAAATGCGACTGGACCGAGGTCCATGGCGGTGCTGGCCACCATTGTTCGACGCATGGTTGGTACAGCATGTTCCGCAAGTGCTCGCAGCCCGACCTGACTCTGCCTGAGAACCTGCACACGCTGATTAGCGCGGCGCTCAAAGTGGGAATCACTATAACTCCGTATCCAGACGGTTCTACTGCATGGGAATTTGAGCGGGAAAACGAGGAGGACGGATCTTACGATGTCACCTTCGGCAAGACTGAAGGCGACCCCGACCTCTCCATCGCCGTTCTCAAAGCCGTTCACGCCGCGCTGAAGGAGAGGAAATGAGTTCCGAAATTGAGCAGAGCCACGTGGCGCCGGGAATTATGGCCGCCATCGCCAAGGAGCTTCAGGGATGAGCGCCGCTGACCAAATCGAACAGCTTCACCGGGTCGCAGTCGCGCCTGCGCAGTCCCGCCACCAGCGCCGCATCGAGATAGCTCAGATAGAACCACGCAATCTGGCTGCACACGTCACCGCACGAAATCGGGTTGTCCGCCAGCCCGAATAGCCGCTGAATCCCGAAGCCAATCAGGTTCCACCACGGATACGGCCGATTGCCGTACTTCTGCACCATCCAATTCAGCAGCGCGGCGCGCGCAAGAGGCATCACGTCGCACGTCGGACGGAACAGCGCGCATTGGCCGGTCGGCAATCCCGCCGCGTACTTCTCGGCGCTCGCGACTTCGCACATGCCGCTGGCGTCGGCTTCCACGACGCTATCCTGGTCGCGCACGATAAAGGCATGGGACGGCGACCACGAGCCGTCAGGTCCGGTTCCCGGCTGGAACTCTTCGATGAGGTCGGACAGCACCGACGCGCCGGCGTAAAAGCCGATGTCGCCGCATTTGGCGTCGGTCCAGTCGAGGATCGGCAGGAAGTTGGCGTTCATCTCCGTTGGGCCTTACAGATGTCATGCGGACATCGACGCCCACATGGAACAGGTAGCCCGAAGTCCTGTGGATTATATTTGGCGCACAGCCCGCAACAGTCGCCATGAGCCTCCCCACAGGACACGCAGCGATGTATTCCGCTTCCCGCTTCCTCCGGCCATTCGAGGTCAGTTGCAATTTGATACTTTAAGCGGTCTCTCGACACGAGTAATTTCACGGGACTCTATCTCCACGTTCCCATCAGCCGGTCCATCACGAACGCCACGATGCCGTAATTCGCGTTCATGTGGTGATGCCGGATGTGATAGCGAACCAAATCCTGATACCAGCCCCACTTGAGCCAGGGGTGGCCTTGGATATGAAACCGCCAATGCAGCCCGTTCAAGACCAGCGCATACGCAACCGCGACGCTCACCATCGCCCCGCGCGTCCACAGGCCGAGCGGGAGCGCCAGAATCGCCGCAACCACTATCGCCGCGGGGACGTACCACGCCGGGTCGTAATTCGCCCTATACGTCTCGCTGAAGAAGTGCTGGGGCGGGTAGTCGTCCTCGTGATGCCGCTTGTGAGGCCGCGCCACAAAAGTGTCGCCGTGCGCGACGAACCGATGCCACACGTAGCCCACCGCGTCGACGGCGCAGACCGTGAGAATGATTAGTCCACACATCAGCATCGCCGTTCCTCCTACTCATTCTTGACCCACGTCGCCGTTTCGTTGTCCCAGCGATACGGCGGCTGCTTCGGATAGTACGTCGTCCACTCCGGCCCGAGTGCTTCGCGCAGCCACATATTCACTTGCCAACTCAGGCGACTCATGTCCTTGGCCGTGTAAGCAGCGTCGCATTTGCCGTCCGCGATAGACCGGAGTGCGCCGTCCAGGTCATTCAGGTAGCTGATCGCAAGTTTAATCAGGTACGAATCGAGCTTAACGTCGCTCATGTCCTGGACTCAAATACGTAGTGCCCGACTTTACCGTCACCCGTGACCGCCCGCAGTATAAAGTTGTCGATGCGCGATTCAGGCATCGGCGCGCGCGCCTCAGTGCCCAAAACGGCGTTCGTATGGCGGACACGCAGCCATTCTTCGTCCGCGTGGTTGCGCCAGAGGAACGGCAACGAGTCCCATTCAAAGGTTACGACCTGTGGATGCCATTCGGGAGTTGCCCATAATGTGCGCGCCCACCCACCGAGCATGAAGTCATTAGCCGCTTCCAGCAGGCGCAGTAGGTCCATCTCGCTGGGCCATATGACGATACAGTGCCTCATCGAATCGTCCATTGTCCTTGGGGTTTCATGCGATCTCACAGTCGCGGCCTGTTTGCAAGAAAATGCCGAGCGCATGACGCGGCCCGGGGAACTTCTCGTTAGCTTGAGTCATACGCTGGATTTGAAAGTCAATCGGCAATCCCGTCCGATTGGATAGCCATTCCGAAACAGCGACGCACAGAAGCGACCAGAACGCCGTGAGGTCGTGCCGTGTCATGTCCGCTTGATTTGGGAAGAGTCGGTCAAACTCTTCGTCAGGCAGGATGCACCGCACGTCCACGTCTCGATGGTCGCGGCGCGCAAGCGAGGAGCCGACCAGATAGACGTGGTGCCCGAACGCCTCCGTGAGAACGCGGCAGGCTTGATTTAAGTTGAAAAAGGCGGGGGCGGGCAACCAGTTTGCGCGTTTCTTTTCGCTCATAGTGCGGATGTCATCCTACCCTCACTCCGATAATCAGTCCCGCGATACTCGCCCACAGGGCGTAGGTCTAGCAGCGCTGGCGGGGTAGATAGGTCACTTCGCCGGCACCACCCCGGCTACAGCCGGCACCGCCGGGCTCGCGCTTGCGCTCTGCACCAGCGGCAGCACCGCCGACGCAATAGCCATCAGGTTCGTCCCCGTCACGCTCGCCGTGGTCCCGTTCGCCGTCGAAGCGCACGATACGCTGTCCCCGGTCGCAATCGAGATGCCCTTGTACGTCGCCGTGCTTACCTTGTCGGGGCACGTTATGGAGATGCTTGCGCATCCGCTCAGTCCGAGCGCGAGAATGAGTATCGAGAGTTTCTTCACCTTGCACTCCTTGTCCAATTCGCCTGCCCGCGTATCCGCCGCTCGCGCCGCGACCCCACAGGAGCCGTCAGCGCCCCCGCCCTGGTTACCTTGTCGCCGTTCACCTGCTGCCAGCCGCTACCCGCAACGAACTTCTGCGCATAGCCGCCGGTCAGCACCTGGAAGGGCGCAGTCGCGTGCCCCATGAAATCGATTTGCTTGCCGCTTGAATTCGCGTAGTCGAACCATGCTGGCGTCACGAAGTCCGTGACGATCACGCCGCCGATATTGTAGCCGTACTGGTCATCCTCGACCGGATCGCATACTTCATAGGCCCAGAAGTCGCCGTATTGAGCCGCGAGGTTGATAGTCGGATCGACCGCCATCTCGCAGATTTCGTGCGCGGCCGCCACGCTCACCGAGGCGCCGTCGCCCTGAATCGTCTTGACGAATACCTTGGCGAGCGGCATCCCCGCCTTCGTGACATCGTGATACGCAAGCGCCTGCGCCTGGTCGCTGTTGTCGAGAAACACGACCTGCCAATACTGCGGCGGGACGGCGCTTGACTTGGGCACCGCCTCGAACGTCGCGCTTTCCAGGTTCCAGACCTGCGCAAGGTCGCGGTTCCACTGCGTGCTGAACGCCGGAATCATCTGCGCGACCGCGGCGTCCGCAATCGCCGTCGATTCGTTGATTACTGCGATTTGGATCATGGTACGACCCGCGCCGCTGCGGTTCCGTAGTCACTCGCCACGCCTGCGGCACGCATCTGTCACTTCCCCGTCCTGTCGGCCAGCGCCGTCGCGGGAATCGCATGGAGCACGACCGCGATAATGCCGCCGGCCAGCGTGTCGAGCAGCTTCGCGTCGCCGACCCACCATGCCAGCGCCGCGCCTGTTGCAGCCGCAATTAGCAACTGCAAATAGATTTGCCACTTCATGGTTTCACCGTAAGCGTCTTTGGAATCGCGGGCGCCAACAATGCCGCGCCGCCCGCCATCCCGGCGCCCGTCGCGAACTCGCCGACCGTCGGGAGAATCCCCGGATCCTCGCCAGTGACCAGTTCGTGACCCGGCGCAACCTTGCAGTCCGCCAGCGCCACCCCCGCGTTCAGCGACGTGTCTTGATACATCGTGCAGGGACCCACGTGGTCTCCCGTTATAGAGCATCCCGGAAGTGCGATCGCACACAGACACAATACTACATATACGTATCTCATTGCTACCTCACTGGCCTCGCTGTAGAGCCATCGCGTCCTGACAAATCGCGCCGGAACCGACGTGGTCGCTGGTGTCGGCGCTTCCTCGTGCGCTGCACAACAGCGCGTACACCGCTGCATACGTGGGCCACCACGTCTCGGGCTGCGGCGCGGCCAGGGGCGTATAAGTCGGCGGGAACTTGTGCGCCAGGTACGCCCCGTATGCTTCCCGCACGGCCGCTTCGTCGCCCTCGAATACTACCTTTTCGCCATTTACCGTAATCTCGAGCTTCACTTCGATGTTATCTCCTCTGCGGCGTCTCTCAGATCGCCGAACATGACGGTTATCCGCTCATGTGCTTGCAGGTCCAGAAATTCGACCGTGACGCAACCCATCCACTGCGTTACTACCCGGAAGCGCAGGCCACTCGCCCGAAGGCGGTACTCTTTTCCGTCAACGAAGGTGTCAACCATCCATCGCCTCGGGCGGCCACTCATTCGTCCGCATCATCCACGCCCGCCGCAGGTTGCGCGCGGCGTCGCCTATCGTCTCGATTTCGTCCGCCGCACTCGACCAGTCCCTCTGCGTAATCGCGAAAATCATGCGCGGAAAGCCGCGATCCACCCCTTCCGCGCCGACCTGGTACGCCAGATCGATCACCGCCATCGCGCGCACATAGCCGCCTTCCTGTTCCAACTCCGTGAACCATGAGAACTTGCCGACCTCGCCAAGCACCCTGTTCACTTTCATCCGGAGGATCAGCTCGCAGTCCTGCGTCGTCAGCGCCTCCGGCATGTCAAGTCGGAATCCCCAGCCTATAGTCGGATGGCCCTGCACCGTATATCCGGGCACAATCTCCGCGCCGGTCGCGTCGTCGTAGCAGTACGGCCGCCATCCTTCGTTCAGCTTGATTAATGCGTAGATATTGTCCGCCGTCGCCACCTTCCCGCACCTCCTACGAATGCCATACGCGCAAAAACTCGGTCACCACCACGCTCCACGCCGCCATCGCCACCGATACTACCCACATCCAGAAACGATGGTTCTCGGCCTGCTTCGCCTGCGCCTGTTTCAGCCGGTCCACGTCGGTCTTGATGCCCGTGCTGGTCTGGGTTCCGAATACCTCGTCGCACGCCTCTTCCAGCCGCCTGCCGGCCGCGTCCTGGGTCTCCTTGATCCGGCCGACCTCCTTGATCAGCCCCGGTTGCCCATTGCCGAACAGCGCGCGATGGTCCTCCTCCATGCGCTGGAGAATCGCGTCCTGGCTGGCCTCGATCCGTGCAAGCTGGGTTATCATTTTGTCGACCTTGTCCCGCCCCACCGCCATCGTCCCTGTCCTCTCCCGCTTTTCTCTCATTACCAGCCCGCTCCCTCGCATCTCATTCCCGCGCCCCCCTTAGAACTGCGCCCACGAAACGGTATCGGAGCCCGTGCCGTGGAGCGTGACACTGCCCGATGATACGACCGCGGAGCATCCCGCGCCCGTCGTCGAAGTATTATCCGTGCATTCGGTCGGGCGGCCGGTCTGGATGCACGAATTCGTCGCCGTCGCCGAACCGCTCGAAAGCGTCACCGTCCCACCGCATCCGGTATGCACGTATCCGGCGAAACTCGCGTTCCCGCTCCCATCATCAAGCGTGTTGTTGTGGCTTTTGAGGAGGCCGCCGGTACCTACTTCGAGCAAGTAGGTCCCCGCGTCGTTGGCGAATACGTCGAAGGCGTCGGCCCCCGCAGCGAACGGCGTGGTCGATTCGACCGCGAGGCCGTCCCAATAGGCCCCCAGAACCGGGGACGGGGTGTTGGCGGTCAGCCCGTTTGAGTTGGTGCCGCGTTGCAACAGGAGCGCGGACCCTCCCAGCCCATTGCCCATGCCGTAGAGTTGATTGGACCCGTACGGAGCGCCGGGGTTGTTTACGAACGTATTGTTGGAGCCGTAGTAGCCCGTATTTGTTGGCGTGAGAAGCGGCAGGTAATCGAGTATAGTGGACACCTCGAAACGATTGCCCATGAACGATGCACTTATAATCCCCGAGACGGTCGAGACCATGAAGTCGTTGTACCCGCTCCCATTGCTGTAGGCGAAGTTGCCCGCGAAGACGAGATAGTTCGCATCGTTCGTCGTGTCGGACGGCGCGAAGCGTCCGACCGCGCCACTGGCAGTCGTGGTCGCAGCGTTGCCTACAGTGACCGAGCACGCGCTGGTATAAGCGGTGATCGTCGTGGTCAGCGCGTTCGAAATCACGCCTGCTGCCGTTCCCGCCTTGTTTATCACGATAGGCCAATTGCCTTGCGTCCCGGTGCATCCCGTTCCGCCCTGACACATCGCCGACGTGAACGGGCATTCGCCCGCGCTCGTGAGTGTCGTGCCGCCGGCGCTGATGCTCAAGTCGTCGGCAGTGTAATAGAGCGGCATGTATTGCGATTCCTCGTTGCCGCTCGACGTATTGTCGTCCGCGACCAGCACCTGCACGTCGTCATTGGCGAGGCCCTCATTGCCGAACTTGTTGGCCGTCGCAACGAAGCCGGTGCCGCTCTCGTAGCTGCTGGCAGGCACCAGCCAGATTCCGATTCGCGGCTTGAGCGGGTCCGCCTGCGGCTGTCCTACTCGGATGAACGTGTTGCCGGAGATCAGCAGCCCCGAGCCGCCGTACCAGGATTTCACGCCGATCCGGTCGCTTTGGAAATGGTTGTCCTCGATCTGGTTGCCGCTCGAAGGGTTCGCGAGTATCCCGACCGTCTCATTGAAGTCGAGTCCCACGAACATATTGTGATCGACCTTCCAGAAGGGCGAATCCGTTGGAGTCTCCAATGCAATCGCCGCGCCTGTATAGCCGACGAAGACGTTGTTCTCTATCAGATTCGAGTACTCGCCGCTGGTCAGCGCGCCGCTATAGGTCAGGTCAAACACGCCGGTACCGCCCACGAAGGTCATGCGCCGGATATCACTTCCGTAAGTGTAAGAGCTTGAATTGATCAGGTACTCATTCGGGCACATATAGAGCGTCGATTGCCCGAGCTGCGCGCCGAGAATCCGAATCGTCGAAGGGTTGAGCGGCGTTCCGCAAAAGAAATACGAGCCCGCCGGGAAATAGACCGGGCTGCCCGAGGCGTTCATCGCATTC
>JAEHJW020005186.1_pt1 | contig 65353 bp, 94 predicted proteins | sample 9271431 | NCBI WGS metagenome assembly JAEHJW02 | reverse complement strand
CGCTTTCTCTATGGCCGTTTTTACCTGCTCCCCAATGGCAGAATCGAGAATCGCCTTCACTACTTGCTGTTGAATTGCATCTGAATCTATATCTACTTTAATGTCCATTTTTCAATCCTCCTTCAAACGTTGACCAATAACAATTCCAAGCACTAATGCTCCAGCGCCACACAAAAATCCAAGAGAAGATGCGTATACAAGATTCATCACTCCTCCTTCAAATTGTCGAAAAGTTCGTTGGTCATGGTTTAATCCTTTATCTCGCGGGTTTCAGCCGTTTCTTAATGACGGACAGCCAAGTCATCAGAGAATCGGTGTTTGGGTCCCATGCCTGCAACTTCCAATGAAAACAGGTCAAATCTTTCCAATTTTCATAACCTGCTATCGGTGTAAGGTGCTCGGTGCATTCTGCCATCCTTCCGTCTGCCAATCGGAGTTCAACGTCCACCCAAAAGTGTCTTGGTTGCGTTGCCGGAAATCCATGTGGTATCTTGGTCAATACTGTGCATATAGTATGCGACCATCCAGATGGCAGAATTACTGAGGGCACGACAAGCAGCTTTTCAAAATTAAATCTGTTGTTGTGAGGAATGGGGCACCCTTCTAAAATATGAGCCTGCGGGTAGTAAACCTGAATACGTTCCAAACCCTCCTCAATTGTTATCATTTCGTTCTCCTATCTGCGCGAGGGCTTCTCTGGCAATATCTGCTATCTCGGAAGCCATTGCATGTCTTGCCTCATCTCGGGCAACTTCAGCATCAGAACGAAATACTTGCATTGGCTTCCATTCTGTCCATTCAAAATTGATAATGGTCCCCAACGCCTCCCTCGCCACTCGCAATTGCTCCTTCAGCGTCCTGACTTCTTTCTCAAGCCCATGCGCTTTTGCAGCACGTTTGGCTCGCATCATTATCATTTCGTCGCTGAAGTCCGATTCTTCGGGCAAGAATCCCGTTCCAACTGCCGTGCTGAGATAGGACAGGTCTTTTTCAAGTGACGCGTTCTGTTTCTTCAGTGCGTCGATTTGTTCAGAAAGCATTTCTTCGATCTGGCCATGGGCTCTACACGTTTCCTCTAAAACTCCGATGGCCGTGTCTTTGTCCCGACAGGCATTGCGTAGGGATGGTCCATCCAGAAAGCAGTAAACGTCTTGACTTGGTAGTTCACTCATTCCCGTTCTCCTTTGGCTGGTGGATTCGGCAGTGGCATCCAGCAGATCGGTGAGTGTCTATTATTTGCCCAAAGTGGGGTAAACCAATTGCATTCAACCATCGACCAAAATCCTACCGTCACGGGTTCAATGAGCTCGTTTCTACAAAGAAGAATTCTTGTTCCATCCTTCGGCGCTGTCTCAATCGGTTGCCACCTATCCGCCTCCGCAATCTCGGCGCGGGCGAGCCAGCCACCCCAACGATGCCCCGCTGCACAATCCTGGTATTCATCCCACGGCTCAACTGTTGGAAGTTCCTGCCGATCAAGATTGAATCCGTATTGTGCAGCCTCAGTTTCAAACTCCTCACGCTCTTTCTGTTCGTCGATCATTTCTTTCTCCTCAGTAATTAATCAACCTACCAGGATTAAATTATATATAAAGTAAAGAAAGAATTCAAGGAAATTTCATTTACCTTTATAAGTGAGTTTATCTGAGTGTTCTTTCTTAACGTGGTCGATCATTTCCTTTAGCTGAATACTATCTCCTTGTATGGATCTGGCAGGTGACTGTCCTGGAGAACGTAAAGAAGTGTGGCCACAAAGAAGACAGGTAAGACGTTTACCTTCTTTAGTGACCGTTTTCTTGATAAAGTCTTTAGCTACGGCCATTTAAAAATCTCCGTACGCAACCTGCAAGCAGGTCAAACCAGCATCGCGCCACATCTTCACAACCTTGTCGCGGTCATCAAAAATGCAGATAAGGCGACTCCTATCCTCAGCGCTCATGGCATCCAGCCATTGCCGCTTCAAGATATCATCCTGGGTATAATCACCTTCATCACGCATCGTGAGGGCGCCTTCGATTTCGTGGGTCAACAACTTCGTATGCTCTGCCAACCACGCCACGGTTTTTTCTCTGACCTCGGCGCTTCTTCCCGAGAAAAATCTGATTTCAGCACCAGTGACGAGCAGAGAATGCAAAATTGTGATGACCGGCGTGTTCGGTAAATCCTTATCGCATGCGGCATAGAAACGACGCCACCGCTGGCCATCTTCCTTGTCGCTCAGGATTTCGCGCCGATGATCAATCAGCACAATAGTTCCATCCAAGTCAAAAATATATAATGGTCGCATTACTATCTCCTATTTCTTACTATTTTAGAAAACTCTCCCACTACTACTTTTTTAGTTTTGGATTTATCCAATTCTGGAAGAGGGGTGAGTACCCTGAGTATTTCCCACACCGTTTCGAGTTCTTCCAGAGTGGGTGATACGATCATGAATCGCTCCCCGTTAAGATGACCTCCAGCGTAGTAGCCAGTCTGAGCGGTTCCATTGATGGTTATTGGTCCCTGAATAGGAGCGAATTCAGTAGGCTTCATTCAATCCTCACGAATGGTTTTATGTCTGGAGCTTTCCAGCCTTCAGGTTTGACCACTTTTCCGTTAGCATCTTTTACAGCGATCAAAGCCAAATCTTTACAGACTGGGCATGGCTCATCCCACACCTCCCGAGACGGGCAAGAAGGACAATCAACCAGCTTATTCATGTTGGCTTCTTGTACGGCGATAGCTGCGCCATGAACGTCAGCTCCCTGACTGAAAGCAGATCCGAAAGTGACCCATGCCAGATCGATGTCAGCATCAAGCATTTCTTCCCGGTTTGCTATTTCGATTAGATAGTCATGATCACCTCGTTTGAATTCTTCTGAAAGTTTATCCAAGGCATCTATCCTCAATTCAAATGGGGAAAGTATGGTAGTAAGCTTTTCCGACATCTCCTCTAACTGCAAGCCAATGTACAGCCCAGTCTGCCTAGCGTTGAAAGTTTCAGTAGTCTGGCCTACTGCCTTGGTAAAAGTCCGTACTGCTTCAACAAAACTAAGTTTTTCTTTCATTTGTAATTCCTTTAAGTGAGTAAATCTTTTTCAACGGCTTCTTCTTTCTTCTTCCTGACCTGATTGCTGATGCTTTTTTTCAGTCTTCGTAAAACTTGAAGAAGTCGGGTAGTGGTGGAAGTCCTGCTAAGGAAATGAGTATCACGATAAATGTAATATTCACTTCCTTTGACGTAGAACTTGAGATTGGTGCCCTCGATCATTCTGTAGGCTTCACGAATGTCTGCTACTGGCTTATCTTTCCTACGCTGCCTTTTTAGCTGCAAGCTAGCACGATAAGCATGCATCTGCTGCTGCCACTTCGATTTGGTCAGAGAAACCAAGCTGAGTAACCTATCCAGCTTGTCTTGTGGTAGCTGGGCTAAATACTCGTCTGGAATAGATTCAATCGTATCTGCGAATTGGTTAAGGAGATATTGTCTAGCATCCACCAGAGTGTAGCGTTTTCCTTCTTCTCTTTCTTCTTCCTGGTCCATGCTTTGCTCCTACAGAGAGAATTCAGCATGGCATTTCATGGTCTCTTCGATCATCACTGAAACCAATTTACAGGAAGTTCCTTCTAATCGTGCCGGGCCAATTTCTTCACAGAGATACTGAGCCATATTTTCAGCAGTAGGATTGAACGGAACCCATACGATAGACTGCTGAACAAGTAAAGAGTCAGCTAAAGGCATTCTACCAGTAACAAGCTGGTGAAGCTGATTCATAATCGGATCATGTTCCCATGCCAAGAACTTGTGGTCCCAATTATCTTCAAGCCATTGGCATAGCCTGGATTTGATCACTGAGAAGTCCAAGACTCTTCCGATATCATCCAGCTCCCCATCACTGGCTTCAACCGTGAAGTGAATCCGATAGTTGTGTCCATGAAGTTTAGCACAAGCTGACTCATGTCCATGAACTCTATGGCCACAAGAAATATCGTGATACCGCTTTGCTCTGATGCTTGACATTGCTGACTCCTTTTGGTTGGTGAATATATCTCATATATACAGAACTCAAAAAATTTGGCAATTTGAAAGTTCTTATATATAATTTAAAATGATTTTTAAACGAAAGGCAATAAAATGGCAAAATCAGAAATAGTGATTCTTTCAACGGAGGATGTCTGCTCCCTACTGGGGTGCACCACAATGACCGTCTACAACTATCGGAAAGGAAGGATAGTAGGTAAGTCAACGCTTCCTTTCCACACAAAACCTAGAGGTGAGGAAAGACATGCTGTTTACTTCATCCAGTCTGAGGTACTAAAGTGGGCAAAGAAGAATAGTGTGAAGACTGCTGAGGAAAAGAAGAATGCTAAAACCTAGTCTTACTGCAAGACCTGCTGTGGATAGATCCTCGTATAAAACCAAAATTAAGGATTGCGGTAAAGAATCTCCCCCTCCCCCCTCTCTCCCCCCTATAAGGGGGGGAGGAGAGAGGGGGGGTCTTTCCCTGCAGAAGTTGAAAGAAGCAGTAAAATCACTTCCTAACAAAGACCGTGAGGAACTTCATTCATACCTACACTTGATAGAAAACTCTTCACAGCAAACTGAGCAGGATAGATTCCTGGATATGTTTACAGATAGCCTACTACTTTCCATATCCAAGAAACTTGGCACTACCAAAATATTCATCTTGCCTTCTCAGAAACGAAATCTTAAAAAATGCTCTGAGTATGTGAAAAACTTCCTGACTTCTGCTGGGTGGACTTTTCGTAGCACTGGAGAAACCAAAGTTCTGCTAAATTTCTGCTGTGAACTTTTAGTGGCTGGAACTCACGGCTTGTCATCAAAGATGGCTAAACCACTTGGACTGAATTTCATACTTCAGCAGGGAGTCTTGATTGCGGCTTACTTTGACAAAGCTTTTCCTGGCTATCTTGATGCAGGTCTGGCTATGAAAATTTTAGAGGAAAAAATAAAGCAGTCCTGATGTCTGTATATCTATATCAAACATCCTTCACTTACCAATGGAGATATAGATGCACGGTCAGAACCCAATCAGAAAAGCAAACTATTTCACTTCCGATCTGAGAGTCCAGGAAATCTTCAGAACCATTCAAAGTGAAGGTCCCTTTGCAGGACATGGGGCAATTTTCATTCGTTTGGCTGGTTGCTCTCTTAAATGCTGGTTTTGTGATACCGATTTCGAATCGAACTACGACAACATCATGAAGCCGCGAGAAATCAGACAAAAAGTGGCAGAGCTGATTAATGGGGATTCTATCAAGTTGGCTGTGATCACGGGGGGAGAGCCGATGCTACAGCATTTGGCTCCGACCATTTCACAGCTAGTTATGGATTTAGGTATGCATGTCCAGATAGAAACTTCCGGCACTCATTGTGCTCCATCAATACCACTTCTTGCTAGTGGAAAAAACCTCACTATAGTATGCTCTCCAAAAACTCCAAAGATTAACAAAGCAATTGAAGACAACTGCCGTCATTGGAAATATGTAGTTTCATATTTGGACGACCCTCAGACACGGCATTCACAAAATCCTGAAATCTACAAAGATCCATTCTTTCCTCGAAGTCCTGGAAATATTATTTACATTCAGCCAATGGATGAGAGCAACGAATATACGAACATGCTGAACATCCAGCATTGCGTGACACTCTGCCAGAAAAAAGGGTACGTTCTTTCTCTGCAAACACATAAGATGATAGGACTTCCGTGATGAGAAAATATGGTTTTTCTCCTCGATATGAGTTAGGTATTATTTCGTGCGGAAAAAAGAAAAATCCATTAGCAACTAAAGCCAGATCACTTTATACCGGAACTCTATTTAGACTGACTCTACTACATGCTCTACAAAGATGCGATCAGGTAGTTATCATGTCAGCTAAGTACGGATTACTATCTCCAGATGATAACGTGAAGTTTTATGAATTGCATATCAAAACACTCACTTGGAAAGAAAAGCAGCAACTAGAGAATAAAATACAAAAACAGTTTAGATCTTATTCAGAGTGTAAAACCGTCCTCTCTTATCTTCCAAAAGATTATCAAGAAGTTTTCAACAAAGCCGTTAGCCAGACTAAAGTCTTCAGACCCTATCATTTAGGACTTCACAAAAAAACTAGGACCTTATCCAATGAAATTAAAAACTATGGAAAAGCACCTTCTCGTCGTTGATTTATCCAATCAACTATATCGAGCATCAGCAGCCTATCCGTCTTTATCCTCATCAGGAGTTTTCACTGGAGGATTGTACGGAGTTATAGAAGGACTGCAGAAAACCATTTTTGAAACCAACTGCACTCATCTTATTTTTTGTGAGGATGTAAAACCATACATCAGGGAAAAGCAGTATCCTGAATACAAATCGGTGAGGAAATCTGCAAAGGATGAAGAACTGGTAGAAAGAAAGATAGTTTCAGAGAAACTCGTCAAGGACCTCTGTAAGGTGCTTAAATGGCCTATATGGGGAATTCAGGGTTTTGAGTATGATGATCTACTTGCTCACATAGCTACAAAATATCGACATCGATTTAAAACCATCACAGCCATGTCAAATGATTCTGACCTATATCAACTCTTCAAGTGGCCATCTTTCCAGATTTCGAAAGGTAAAAAAGGAATCTACACTCACTCTGACTACTCCGTAGAATGGGGCTTATCTTCACGTGACTTATGCCTTGCGTTGGCTATGACTGGAACCCACAATGACGTAGCAGGAATTCCAGGAATAGGTGAGGTGACCGCTAGAAAAATACTACGTGATCCTCCTCGACTAAGAGAAGTACTTAAAGATCACGGGCAGCTCATAGAACGAAATCTTTCTCTGATCACTCTTCCTCATCCTGATTTTCCAACTGATATTGCCATTCCTGATTTACGGCACCCATTCTTGGAAAGAGACTTCATGAAGTTTTGTGGTAGATACGACATCACCGTTACCAAAAAAATGATAGAAGCGTTTGAAAGGCTCGGTAAATGAAAGAAGATGAGAGGCTGTCAGGTGCTTTACAAGAAAACGTTTTGGTTCTTTTGGTATTCGATGAAAACTTTTGCAATCTAGTCAGGAATACGGTCAACTCCTCTCTTTTTGAATCTGCTATCTATCGTGACATAGCAAACCACGCCATCGAGTTTATAGATCAGTTCGGAACTCCAATAGCAGAACATCTTCCGGACAATCTAGAGCATATACTAAATGGATCAGATAAAAGAAAAGCTTTAGCCTACACAAGAGTTCTGGATAATCTCTACGCTGCCAAAGATGAGGTAAACAGAGAATATGTAATTTCTAAGCTCAATGCCTTCGTCCGGCAGCAGACTCTGAAGAGTGCTATAGTCAAAGCAGTAGAAGCCGTGGAGAGTGGAGATATAGAGCAGGCAGAAGTGGAGTTGAATCGTGGTTTATCTTCACAGATAGTTTCGTTTGAAAGAGGGATTCTTTTTTCAGATCCGTTAGACTCTCTACAATTCTTCGATCATACCAACGATGGAATTCCTCTAGGAATAAAAGAGCTGGATGACCGTGATGTTATTCCGCATCCTGGAGAGTTATATCTGCTGATTGCACCAGCTAAAAAAGGAAAGTCGTGGTTCCTGATACAAACAGGAAAGCATGCTCTAATTCATCGTAAAAAAGTTCTTCACATCACTTTGGAAATGTCTGAGCAGCGAGTTTCACAACGCTACATCCAGTCATTTTTCTCAGTGTCTAAAAGAGAAGCCAAAGTCCAGATTCCCATTTTTTCATTTTCTGGTGATGGGAACCTAACTGGAATTTCTAATCACATTCTGGAAAGGCCCACGCTTTCAGATGAGGGAATCAGAGCACGTCTATCTAATCGACTCAAGAGAGAGTTCAGAAATAGGCCACCGCTCATCATTAAAAAGTTCCCCACTGGATCACTAACCATTCCAATGCTAAATGCTTACTTAGACGGGCTTGAAAGATTCCATAAGTTCATTCCTGATGTACTTATCATTGACTACCCTGATCTGATGAAGCTGGATAGTCGAGATGTCAGAACATCCACTGGAATGATCTTTAAAGATTTGCGAGGAATAGCGGGAGAAAGAAATCTAGCTTGTGTGACGGTCACTCAAGGCAACCGTGAATCCTCCAGAGCTAAAATGGTTACCGATGCTATGGTGGCAGAGGATTATTCAAAAATCGCTACGGCTGATAACGTGATTACTTATAGTCAGACTCTTCAAGAAAAATCACTGGGATTAGCTAGGCTGTTCGTTTCAAATGGTAGGAACGATGAAGATAAATTCTCAATGCTGATCACTCAAAGCTACCCAGTGGGGCAGTTTTGCCTTTCCTCCACCATGATGCGCTCTCATTACGAGGATTTGATAGAAGACCTGCAGGAAGACAGAAGGTCCAGAAGAAGAAAGATTGATGACGATGACGATTAAAAAGAGTAGTGTCAAGGAGTATCTAGCTCGACCATTGGACAGTTTCACCTGGATGAAAACACTTCCTAGAGAAGTGCTACTGAAGGAATTGAACACTTTTAAAGTAAGGCCAGTTTTCAAGACTGAGCCCTGGGACCATCAACTTGTTTGTCATTTACTCGGAATGACCTTCCCGAATTTTTTATTTTTGCTTGACATGGGAATGGGTAAAACGGCCATTGATTTGAACCTATTCGTTCAGATGGTCCGAGAAGGAAAAGTTAAAAAAGGAATCGTCACAGTTCCACGTCTTATCAACCTTGGATCCTGGGAAGAAGGAGTAGCGAAGCACTCTGACCTTTCCGTGACTTTAGTAGAAGGAAGTATAGCAGATAAGTATGAGCAGCTACTACATCCTCAAACTGATCTTACTGTGATCGATTATGCTGGATTTCAATCTGCTCTTTCAAAAGCAAATACTAGTAAAAAGAGTAAAAAGGCTACGACTTTTGATGAAGCTAAAATACGAGCTGTGGCTAAAAATTATCAATTTTTCACTAGTGATGAGACGCACAAAGCAAAAAACAAAGACTCTACTAGGTATTCCATTCTCAATAAGTTTACTCAGCGTATACAGACTAGATACGGTATGACCGGGACTTTGTTTGGCCGTGATCCTCTCGATGTATTTTCACAATTTTATTTAATAGACAGAGGGGAAACCTTTGGCCCTCACATAGGACTATTCCGGGAAGCTTTTTTTGAAGCTAAATTCAATGGATTTGGGAATGATTACGTATTCAAAAAAAGCATGTCCAGGACGTTTTTCAGATTTACTCATCACCGGTCCATTAGATATTCAGAGTGGGAAAACCCAAACATTCCAGAAAAGGAAATGGTTCCTATAAAGGTGAAGCTGGCGGAAGAGCAGCGTGAATACTATTATCAGGCACTCCAGGGACTGATACAATCAAAAGGAAAGACCAGACAGCTTGACGCTTCATATCTAAGAATGCGTCAGATTCTTGCAGGATTCATCCAGTGGAAAGAAGACGGTGAAAAGCTTGGAGTGACCTTTCCAGACAATCCTAAGCTACAAGCATTAGAACGAATACTTGCAGGAATGCATGGAACAAAGATGGTCGTTTCTCATGAATTCATTCCGTCCGGTCAGTTGGTGGCAGATAGACTCACATCACTAGGAATTAAATTTGAATGGCTATACGGCAAATCCAAAAACAAAAAAGACGCCGTAAAGAGATTTCTTGCTGATCCAGACATTGAGGTGTTTCTGATGAACTCCGAGTCAGGAGGAACAGGAACTGATGGCCTACAAGAGCAAGCAAGTATTCTGGTTTTCTATGAGTGTCCGGAATCTCCTATCACAAGACAACAAGTCATTAAAAGAATTGTGAGGCCCGGACAGAAGAGAAAGTGTAAAATATATGATCTGGTCGCAGAGAGAACTATTGACTTGAAAATACTACGATTCAACGAAGAGGGGAAAAGTCTACATGATGCCATTATTGACGGTGAGTTCTCACCTGATCTCTTGAAAAATTCTGATTGAGTTATCTAAAAAATTTATATATAATGGCATTAATGCTCTAATCATATAAATTTTTTAAAATGTCAAAAATAAATTGGATTCGAGTTCTATCGTCTAACAACATAGAATTTGTAGAAAGAGGGCCGAACGTTCAAAAAGGACACGTTAATATAAAGTGTCCCTTCTGTGGTTCTTCAGATCCTTCTCATCATATGGGACTAGAACTTTCTACTGGATATTGGGGATGCTGGAGAAATAAAAGTCACCGTGGGAAGTCTCCCATACGCTTGCTAGTAAAACTTCTTAGGTGTTCCTTTCAACGTGCTTTTGATATAGCAGGCATCAAAAACTCAGATTATATAGATCCAGATGGATTTGACTCAGTCGCTGCTAGACTTCTCAATAAAGTCGGATATGTCGAAAGAGTTGAAGAAATCCGCAGGGACTTCCTGAAGTATCCTGCAGAGTTCAGAGAGATTACGGACTCTTATCAAATGTCAATGTTTTACGACTATCTGATCCGTAGAAAATTCGGAGTCTACGACATAGAAAGTCTCTGTGATCAGTATCGACTCAGAGGAGCTTTAACAGGAGAATTTTCTCGTAGATTGATTATTCCCTACATAGTAAATGATGAGCTGGTTTCCTGGACTGGCAGAACTATTTCATCACTTCAAAATCTCAGGTACAAAGATTTAAGTGTTGAAGAATCATTGATAGCACCTAAATCAACATTATTCAATCATGATGCAGGCTACGATAAACGAGGAAGAGTTTTAGTAGTGGTGGAAGGTCCGATTGATGCTCTCAAGCTAGATTTCTACGGTCGTGACTGGGGAGTCAGAGCCGTGGCCTTATCTACGAATTCAATCACGGATGAGCAGACATTTCTACTTGACGACATGTCCAGATCATTCAAAAAAGTAGTAATCATGCTCGACAGTCAAAAATCTCTGGATGTAGTAAGTTCTATCAGAATGAGAAGCAGCTTATCACAAATCAAAAACCTAACTTATATGGAGGTCCCATTCGATAAAAAGGACTTTGGTGAACTCAACGCCCAGCAAGCCACTACGTTTTGTAGAACAATAGAGGAGTAGCCATGAAATACAATGAAATGATGTCGTCTCATTTCCGCAGTAAACCGCTTATTGCTGAACACTATGATCCACACCGAGAAAGGAAAATCACTATTCACTATATAGGAGATGATTTTCTTCTAGGATGCAGTGATGGTGTTGACGCCTGGATAATCCCCTGCACTTCTTTTCCTTCTCTCAACTTACAAGAAAAACTGAGGACCAAATCTTTTTTGGACAATAGTTCCATAAAGAGAAAAGGAACTTCTACGAGAAAACGGGTTGAGTTTCATTCTGAAAATGTCCGCAGGAGAATACAATGGTAACCAGAACAAAAATATACTTTCCAAAGTTTGATGGAGCCATTGAAAGCTACGTAAAAAATTTTCTAAAGAAAAACTTGTGGAGAGTAGCGTCTACCTTAGATTATGAAGATGCCATGCAGGAAGCTTATCTGGTTTTCATGATTCTGAAGACCCGATACGGTACTACTGACACTCCACAACACTTCATGGGTTTATTCAAAACATCATGGACTAGGAGGTTTCATGATCTATCTACTGTGGATAGTAAGTATCGTGGTCGTATCTACTTCCTCACAGAAGAGGAGGAAGAAATTAGAAAAGATGAGGTTGCAGGCGATTCTGATACTGATGGCCTTCTTTCTATATTGCTTAGTGAAGCACCAGAAGAAATCAGGAAACTGATGACTGTGATGTTATCTATTCCTCAAACTCTTCTTATGCAGGCTATAAAATCATGGGAATCAGTATCTGGATCCGATGACTATATTAATATGCTGTCAAAATTAGCTGGATTGCCAGCGGGTTTTAATGTAGAGAGAGAATTTGTAGATTTTATTCTTCACTAGGTCTATAATCGTAGTGTAGTTACCAAGCTGGATGGTTTTCCAGCATTTAACCAAAGGAGCTTTATCATGAGTCAAATCTTCAAAGAACTGATTGACGCTACTGGCGTTACCAAAAATCGCAAAGAGTCCGATCAAGATCACGTCAAAAGAGTTTTGGAAGGCGTGTCCAATCTCTCAGACAAGGAATGGGAAGGTCTCTCACAAGAATCTCAGGACTGGTTCAATGCCGCTGCTGATGCTGTGGGAGCAAAACAAGACATTCCTGCTTTCCCTGATGCCGAACCTGAAGCCAAAGAAGAAAAGAAAGCATCCGGTCGTCGTTCTTCGGCAAAGGCCAAGTCTGCTGAACCCAAAGTCGGTGATACGGTCACTGTGAAAACCAAGCGTGGTAAAGAGATCACAGGAGAGCTGGTGGAAATCGACGAAGAAGTAGTCGTTCTTGAAGTGGATGGAGAAGAACAAGAGTTCAATCAAGATCGTCTCGAATCCATCGTCGTCAGCACTGCTGAAGAATCCAAGGAAGAAGAAAAGGAAGAGGCTGCAGCAGAACCCAAAGAAGGTGATACGGCTACGGTCAAAACGAAGCGCGGAAAAGAAATCACCGGCAAAATTGTCGAAATCGATGACGAGATTGTGGTTCTTGACGCAGATGGTGAGGAACAGGAATTCCAGCGTTCCAGGATCGAATCCATCACCGTAGCTGAAGAAAAGAAACCGGCTGGTCGTCGTTCCACATCAAAAGCCAAAACTGAGGAAAAGCCTGCTGCTGAGAAAAAGAAAGTCACGGCAGCAGACAACGGTGGAGTCAGTGCGACCGGAAGGATGCGTGAACTGATCCTTGATAACATGGATGCTTCCAGGGACGAAATCAAGAAAATGCTTGACAAGGAAAAGATCACCTTCAGAGATAACACTCTGCAGCTCGTCTACTCCGACGTTCACAAGCTTCTCGGCATGCTGAAAGAAAGGAAGATGCTCAAAGCCTGATTTTTTCTTTCTCAATTCAAGCCCTGTATATATAGAATATGCAGGGCTTTTTTATTAACCTCAAAAAGGAAAGATGATGAATAAAGCAGTTGTCGTTTTGTCTGGTGGTCAAGATTCTTCCACATGCGCCTTTTGGGCTGCTGAAACCTTTGACGAAGTTCACTGTGTCACTATCGATTATGGTCAACGCCATGCACGAGAATTGGAAGCTGCCAAAAATATCGGAATACTCTGCAAAGCAAAGCAGCATCACTTCATTAAGCTGGGGTCAATCCTTCATGGATCTTCTCCACTCACTAATCAGAACGAAGACCTGGAGCAGTACCAGAATTTTGAACAGATGGACAAAACCATTGGTGATCGGGTGGAACTGACTTTTGTTCCGATGCGCAATGCCATCTTTCTTTCACTAGTGGCAAACTATGCTGCAGCAAACGGTATAAACAATATGATCACTGGAGTGTGTCAGGCAGACAACGCAAACTATCCTGACTGCACTGAGGACTTCATTGACGCTCAGGAAGAAACGATTAACCACGCTCTAGGATTGATGGACCGCTCATATGAGCATCGCTTCACGATTCACACTCCTTTAATGAATCTAAGTAAGAAAGACAGTATCAGGTTTTCTCAGTCTCTACTTAACTGGAAGGCTTATCCGGCTCTTGCATTCACCCATACAGCTTATGATGGAGCATATCCACCGGTAGGTCATGATCATGCCACTATTCTCAGGGCTCATGGATTTGAGGAAGCCAACGTTCCTGATCCTCTTATTTTGAGAGCCAACCTAGAAGGATTAATGGATCTTCCAGACACTCACAACTACAAGAACGATCATTTCAATAATCAAGTGGCAGAACGCATAGATATGCTGAAAGCTGAACTTACCAGGAAAGGTGCTTAAATCATGGCTCATATAGTTGAATTGAGCACGACAGATTGCATACATGCAGCAAGCTCTCTTTTAGGTAAGATGTATTCTGCTTTAGGTGAAAAAGCAAGAGGTCCTATAAAACTGTGGGGAGTTCCTAGAGGAGGTATTTCCGCGGCGTATTTACTAGTAACTTTGATTCCAGAAAGAGTGGTAGTAGTGGATGATCCTGCTGAGGCCCACATCGCCATTGATGACATCATAGATTCTGGAAGAACTGCTGCTAAAATATTTGAAAAATGGCAAATTCCTACCCTAGCTCTTTTTGGGACTTCTTGTTTCAAGAACGCCGTAGGAATAGTCAAAGAAGATGATTCATGGCTGTCCTTTCCCTGGGAACGGACATTAGATGGGAAAGATCATTCCGCTCATGACATAGTAACGAGGATGCTTCAGCATATTGGTGAAGATCCAGCGCGGGGAGGACTTCTGGAGACTCCAAGACGGGTAGTTGAAGCATGGGGAGAGTGGTTCAAGGGCTATAAAGAGAATCCGTCTGACCATCTGAAAACTTTTGAAGATGGGGCAGAAAAATGTGATGAAATGGTGCTGGTTTCAAAGATTCCAGTAATGAGTCACTGTGAACATCACATCACACCTTTCATCGGAGAAGCTCACGTCGCCTACATTCCAAATGGAAAGATCGTAGGTTTGTCAAAAATAGTCAGAGTGGTTGATGGATTTTCTAGAAGACTTCAGGTGCAGGAAAGACTTACTAATGATATTGCTGAATGTCTCTGGAAAGGTCTTGATCCGTTAGGAGTCGCGGTTGTCGTGAAAGCTACTCACTTTTGTATGTGCACCAGAGGAGTCAAGTCTCCTCATACTGACACCACCACTTCAAAACTTTTCGGAGTGTTCAAAGATAAGCCGGAAGCTCGTGCTGAATTTATGAGTCTTATTTCAAAGGACTTGTGATGATCCATCCTCATGATCTTAACATCTTTTTAGATTCAGGTGCTTTCTCTGCCTGGACTAGAGGAACAGAAATAGACATCGATGAGTATTGTGAATACATTAGGGCCAACATCGAACATCTTGAAGTGTACGCCTCTCTTGATGTAATTCCAGGATCACCGGTAAAGCCAGCTACTAAAAATGACCGAGATTCAGCAGCTAGCCAGTCGTGGAAAAATTACCTGTATATGAAAGAGCAAGGACTGAATCCTATCCCTGTCTATCACTACGGAGAGCATTTCAAGTGGCTTGATAATATGCTTGAATATGGGTGTGAATACATCGGAATTGGGGGTCTTGTAGGACTCTCCACTCCAATAAGAAAGCAATGGCTAGATCAGGTATTCACAGCTATAACCGATCAAGATGGAAAGCCTATCGTAAAAACGCATGGGTTTGGAATGACGGCCATTCCTCTTATTTTCAGATATCCATGGTATTCAGTAGATAGTATCGCCTGGATCAGGGTGGCTCAGAACGGAGGAATCTACTTTCCTAAAACCGACAAATCAAAAGAATTTATGTTTGATACGACTCCGGTTGCTTTAGCTGTTTCAAAAGACAGCCCGGCCATGAAAAAAGAAGGTAAACACTATAAGAGTCTTGGTCCTGCTTCAGTAGAAATAGTTAAAAAGTGGTTGGATTTTTGTGGCACCTGTATAGATGAAGTAGAGAGCAACTACCATTATAGAGCATTGGTGAATGCCACCTACTTTAAAATGGTAGCTGAAAAACGAAAAGATTCCAGGTTCGATAGACATTCAATAAAACACTCTGGTCTTCTCTGATGAAAATCTATCTTGTAGAGTCCATGTCTGATCTGGTCGGACAGAATGGATATGGTCTGGCAACTCTCAAAGCAGATGCTGATGTTCTGGTTAGCTATGCAGATGCCGAAGGAAGAAAGACAACTCTTCTGGAAAAAACTCTTACTGATGAGGTGGTAGCCCTTTTAGTAGCAACGGCAGAATCATGAAAATCTATTTAGCTCTAGGATCAGCCATGACTCAGAAAGATAGAGTTCAGGCAGTGGTGAGCGGAAGTAGAGATTTTCTGATTTCATTCGCTGATGTAGAGAGAGAGTCAACTACATAAAACCCTTTTAGAACTTACTGACAAAGTAAATGAAAATCTATTTAGCAACTAGCGGTTTTTGTCCAATTGATGGCAACAGTCTTGGAGCTATCAAGTCCGGACAAAAAAACATGCTTTTCTCCTTTAGCTATCTCTTAGATAAAGAACTGCCGATAATAGTGCATAGACTTGTAACTGAAACTTTTCAACCACCAACTAAGGAAAACCAAAAATGACTATTGACCTGAATCGTGCTTCACTTCTTTCTGATCTTTCACTAGTTCGTCCTGCTGTATCAAATCAGGCGTTTGTTCCCTCCCTTACCCATTTTCTTTTTACTGGATATGGAGTTGTGGGATATAACGACATTTCTGCCATTGAAGTGAAAGCAGACCTGGATTTGAACTGCTGCGTTCCGGCTGATCTTCTCATCAAATCACTGAATAGCCTGAGTGGAGAAAAAGTGGCTATTGATGAGGGAGAAGGATTCATTGTGATTTCTTCAGGCAGATCGAAAGTGAAGATTCCTACGCTACCTGCAGAAGATTTTCCTTTCTTGATTCCTCATCACGAGTACAAGCGCGGCATAGAGATAGATGCAGGCATCCTCTCAGGCATAGAAAAATGTCTCCTTGGAGTTGGGACTGATCCAACTCACGTAGCACAAATGGGCGTGACCCTGGAGCCTGGAAAATCTGCTGTTTTGTACTCAACTGACAATAGGTCTATGTCCAGGTATATCACTGAGAGTGATATCAATCTTCCTGGAGATTCACCAGTAGTCCTTCCAACCTTTTTCTGCTCTCAACTTCTGCAGCTTTCGAAATCATTCAAGGGAGAGGAAATCACCCTGTATTTTTTGAGCGGCTCGGTATCCGCCAGTATTGGGGATCAAGCCTTTCTATATACCAAATTAATTTCTGACTTAGAACCCCTGGACTTCGCAACAATAATAAGAAAGCATCTCAACGCAGAAGAATTTGACAAGCATCCAATTCCCTCAGGTCTTGATGATGCGGTATCTAGGGCGGAACTCATCACCTCTTCTGAGCTGGACAAGCTGGTAAATATCGAGATAAAACGAAAAAGTATGTATGTCACTTCTTCTTCTTCGCTGGGAGAAACTAGAGATGTTCTATCAACTTCCGCAGATGATTTCCCCACCTTCACAGTAGATCCACAGCTACTTTCTAGAGCATTGAAAGTTTGTCGTGATATCAGTTTCCTGGATGGAGTCCTAGTTCTTTTTACTGAAGACTTTACACACCTCATTGCTCATAGCAGGGAAGCGAAATGAAACGTAGGTCTTTGAGCTACAATATCGTTGAGCCTCCAAAACAAACTGGTGTTTATGCATGCCGAGTAGAGTGTGATATGGTAGGTTTGTTTGAGGACGCCTTTCTTCTTTGGAATGATAATGAAAAAAGGTGGTGCTATCTTTCCTCAGACCAATTCTTCCGTAAATATGTAGCGGGATGGATAGGGCCTTTACAAAGACTACATCCTCACCACTTACCGTCTTCTGACTTCTTGAATACATAAAAGGCACTCATGGGATTCTTTTACGCATCTCAAAAAACAGCGTCTGCTTCCCGATCCTCCAAAAGAAGAGAAATTCACATACCGATAGAATCCATGCGTAAGATGGGATGTAAAGCCTGTCCCCTCTCATCGGAAAAGTTGAACTCTCCTAAAATGGATCCAGAAGGAACGGAAAGTCCATTAATCTACATACTAGGAGAAGCTCCTGGACAAGAGGAAGACAAAGACAATCTTCCTTTCACAGGAAAAGCAGAGAACCTTTTGAAGTCTCAGTTCTCCTCATCATTTCTCAGGAATTACGTCAGGCTAGGAAATACGATAAAGTGTTCGCCTCCATCTGGAAGAAGTCCAGAATTCAGAGAGACTGAGTGTTGCAGAAATTATGTAGCTGAAGATATTGAAAGAAGCAAACCTAGAGTGATCATCGGAGCAGGAAATGCTCCTTTGTCCTGGGCCACTGATTTCAACTCAGCTACCCTGATGAGGGGCAGACTGATACCAGTAAAGATAAATAGTCACGTATGCTGGTTTTATTCAATTCTATCACCTTACTTTGTCCTGAAGAGATTAGGTAAGTACAACAAATCAGAACACGAGCTTGCTTTTGAAAAAGACCTGCAGTGGATCATTCACAATCTCGACACTCTTTCTGAACCAGAATACGTAGAAAGTGGTTATGATGACGGACTAATCCTCATAGAAGGAAGAGACCTTTACGATTTCCGTAAGCTAGAAGATACGTTTAACTCACTTCTCAAAAACAATGAAAATGCTATAGATTTAGAAACGAATGCTTTACGTCCTTACATTCAAGATCCTAAAATCTACATGTGTTCAATAGGAACCATCACTGAAACGGTGGCCTTTCCATTGGATGATCCTAGATGCTGGACAGAACCTCTTAGAAAGAAAGCGTGGGGACTGCTGGGAGACTTCATTGTAGAGTCAGGAAAAAAGATAGCTCACCATCTGGCTTTTGAGATGGAGTGGTTATCTTTTTTCTACGGAAAGAGTATCGCATACCTCACTGAGTGGGGAGATACCATGGCAGAGGCCCACACATTAGATGAAAGAGTGGGTGTTTTAGGGCTTGAGGATTTGACAGGACTTCACTTCGGATTTAATCTCAAAAAGCAGTCTGATGTTGATCCAGTGAGACTTCTGGAATTTCCAGTCAGATCAGGTTTACGCTACAATGGCATGGATTCTAAATGGACTCACGGAGTTCATCTGAAGCAGAGAGAGTTGCTAGAAAATCATCCTTCATTGTTATGGGAAGCAGATCACCAGGAAAGACTTCAGCCAGCTCTCGTATTCACTCAGCAGAGAGGTCTTTGTCTGGATTTCAACACCGTACAGTCACTAGAAGCCATATATTCAGAGGAACTCCTGGAGTTAGAAAGAAAAATACAGAAAACTCCTGAAGTAAAAAAATACACTGAAAAGTATGGGACCTTCCTAATTACTTCACCTCAAGCAGTCTCAACCATGCTGAAGGAAATCTGCAAGAGAACTGAAGTAGTGACAGAATCAGGTAAGCTGTCATCTGATGAAGACATTTTAAAACTCATTCCAGGAAGAGAAGTTCCCTCAGCTCCACTTTTATTGGAACACCGCCAACTTTCTAAAGTTCAAGGTACTTACATCGTTCCAGTAAAAGAGAGAAAGTTCGTTTATCCGGACAACAAACTTCATACTAAATACAATTCACTTAGAGCAGTTACTGGAAGATTGGCTAGTGAAGAGCCAAATGTTCAGAACTTTCCAAAAAGAAAAAGGCGGGAAGTCCGGTCAATCGTCGTAGCTCCTCCTAATCATTGGATGGTTGCTTGTGATTACGGACAAATTGAGGCCCGCGTCTTTGCCATGGCCTCAGAGGATAAAAATCTCTGTGACGCTCTGTGGACCGGATATGACATACATGGATTTTGGGCTGATCGAGTTCTTGAGGCTTATCCAAAAAAGAAAGACATCATCATTAGAGAATATGGAGTAGATAGTGATGATAAAAAAGTGATTAGAAAGAAAGCCCGTGACGAAATGAAAAACATGTGGGTGTTCCCTCAATTCTTCGGGTCGTCATTTCGTTCCTGTGCTGCTGATCTACAGATACCGGAAGACGTGGCAGAAGACCTATCAAAAGAATTTTGGGACAACTTTCCTGGAATTATGAAGTGGCAAAAATGGCTGATGAATTTCTACCAGAAGAATCTATACGTCGAAACTCTTACTGGTCGCAGGCGTCGAGGAATCATGACCAAAAATGAAATGCTCAACCATCCGATTCAGGGAACTGCTGCTGACATAGTGAAAGAGTCGCAGATTGAACTAGCTTTCACAGCCACCCTTCTGGACGACGAAATTCTGCAGCCAGTTCTAAACGTTCATGATGATTTGACTTTTTACATTCCTGACTCCGGACTGGAATCCTATTTGACCCCAATAGCGAAAATAATGTGTCGTCCTAGATTTGATTTTATCAATGTTCCCATAATCTTAGAAGTTCAGGTTGGGGAAAGCTGGGACAGCTTGGAAGAGGTAGCTGTATATAAATCTAATGAACTCTATGATCAAAGGAGATGAAATGACGCAACTGACTACAAGAGAACGAGTAGAAAGAATTTTGAAAGAGGCCGTAGGAAGTGACCTATCTTCCTGGGAAAAGCACGAGTTTCTTCCGGATATCATGCTAGTTAGAGGACCCCTTTCTCCAAAAAGAGAAAAGATACTTTCCAACATAGAAAAACGACTTTTTAATTCACAAGAGGAAGAGTAATGGATTCCAGTCCACTGCATATTAAGTACCGTCCTGCCACTCTTGATGAGGTTGTAGGTCAAAAAGAAATAGTTTCGTCTTTGTCAACTCAGCTGAAAAGTAAGACTAAGCCTCATTCCTATCTTTTCATTGGTCCCTCTGGATGTGGTAAAACCACCTTGGCCAGAATTCTTGCAAAAGAAATGGGCTGTGAACCAGCGAACATCATCGAAATTGACGCAGCTACCAATAACGGAGTCGATGATGTACGAAATCTTTTGACTGGTCTTAAATACATAGGATTCGGCTCTCCTCAAAAAATGATCATCATTGATGAGTGTCATGGACTTAGTAAGAATGCCTGGACCGCTCTTTTGAAAACCCTGGAGGAGCCACCGGAGCACGTTTACTTTTCACTTTGCACTACTGATGGAGGAAAAGTTCCTAACAACATTCAAACCAGATGCGTACAGTATCTTCTTAAGTCAGTTGGATTTGATGATCTGATGGACTTGCTGGACTTTGTGATTGAAGAGGAAGGAATGGATGTTCCTACCGAAGTTCAATCTTTGGTGGCAAGATCAGCTAAAGGTTCTCCCCGTTCGGCTTTAGTGAAGCTTGCAGCCGTCGCTGAAGTATCTTCAAAAAGTGAAGCAGCTATTATCTTGGAAGAGTTGGAAGAGTCTAAAGAAATAATTGATCTATGCAGAAAACTTCTGGATAGATCATTGCGATGGTCCGATGCCATTTCTATTCTGAAATCCTTACCAGAAAATACTACGGCTGAATCAATTCGCATTGTGGTGACAACCTATTTAGGAGGATGCTTAATGAATGCTAAATCCGAAAAAGATGTTCCGCGTCTGCTAGATCTTCTCGATTCCTTCAGTCGTCCTTGCAATCCTACCGACAAAATGGCCCCAATTCTTTTAGCGTTGGGAAATCACATTTTTCCTCCTCAAGGATAAATAATGGCCGCTGAATACACAATCAACGATTTTAGGAAGATGCTGAGAATCAATAAGCATCGACTAGACGACGAGCTGGAGCTGCAAGCTGAATTGATGTACTGGATCAGTGAACATCTAGTAAAAATCACTTCACAGACAGCTCACTTGAAAAATGAACTTGAAAAATTGGATGCTGTAATAATTTCCGAGCTAAAGGAATCCGGTCAGAAAGGAGCAGCTAATCTTTTAGCTGGAAAAGCTAAAGAAGATCCGGAAAGGGAAAGTACTTGGATGAGGTATCAGGTTTCTTTAGCTGACCAAATGAAATGGGAATACATGCTTGAAGCATGGAGAAGTAGAGGTTTCGCCCTTACTGGATTAGGTAATCTGTATTCGGCAAATTACTTTTCACCAACTTCCGTAGGTAGCACCAGTACAAAAGAATCAAGTCAGGAATCTTACGAACAACTTAGAGAAAGGATATCAGAAAAAAGAACTTCATCTGATTCAAAATCCCGTAGAAAAGTACTTTTTTAATTTATTAGGAGAAATGACCATGAGCAGAGATAGAGATACAGGAAGGACTAGTAGAGGACGTTCTGAAAGAGGAGGCAGAGACAGTCAAAGAGCTTCGTCAGGATTTAGGTATCGTGAACGTTCAGTCGATGACTACAAAAAAAGAGGTGATCAGGGAGGTTCAGATTTTGACAAATATCTGGACGATTCCATAAAGATGTTCAAGCCTGCCGATGGTGATAACTGCGTGAGGATTCTTCCTCCCACTTGGAAAGAGGCCAATCACTATGGACTGGATATCTACCTTCACTACGAAGTTGGTCCTGACAAACAGACCTATCTTTGTCTGCATAAGATGAAGGGAGAAGATTGCCCTATATGTGAAGAAAGAGACAAGGCGACTAAAGAAGGAGATTCCGAGTATGCTGATTCTCTGAAGCCTAACAAGCGTGTTTTGGTTTACATGCTGGACAGAAATGATGAAAAGGAAGGACTGCAGGTATGGTCAATGCCTTGGACGGTTGATCGTGATCTATGTAAACTGATGGTGGATAAAAAGACCGGAGAGCTTCTTCCAATAGATCATCCAGAAGAGGGCTACGATGTAGAGTTCGAAAGAAAAGGAAAGGCTCAGAGAACCCAGTACATCGGAATAGCAATAGCAAGACGTGAGTCCTCACTTGACAATGACGCTGCTCTTGAGCAGGCTGAGGAACTTCCTCTTCCTGATGCTCTTCACTATTTTTCTTATGATCACATTCAAAAAGCATTCAGCGGATCACCTTCTAAGAAATCCTCTAGAGAATCCGATGATGATGACACTGACAAAATGGGCTCAGGGAGAAGATCATCCAGGAGAAGTGAGCCTGACATGCCAAGTTTCGATGAAGTACATGAGATGACTTACGATGAGTTATGCGCCATGATCGATGAACATAAACTTGACATCAATCCTGACGACTCTTCAGATGATACTCAGCTTGCTGACTGGATATGCGAAGACCTAAACATCAAGGAAGAAAAGAAAACTTCATCCAGAAGGTCAAGTAAAGAAGCCGAAGATGATGATACAGAAAGCAAGATGGCTGGTCTACGTTCCAGAAGAAGTAGAGACTGATTATGCCTATCAAATCACGGGCAAAAACCGTCACTTCTAGGCGTAGAGTGACTTTGGCATCCACCTCTGCAAAAGGGGTGGATTATTTTTCATCCCATGAAGAAAGGACTACTCTTGAGTTTATATCAACTGGATGCGTTCTTCTGGATAATGTAATTGGAGGTGGCTACGTTCTAGGCAGAATAGCAAATATCGTGGGAGATAAGAGTTCTGGAAAAACTCTCTGCGCCATTGAAGCTTGTGCGAACTTCGCCAATTCCTATTCTGATGGGTATATAAGATATGCTGAAGCTGAAGCTGCTTTTGATGAGAAGTACGCCGAAGCTCTAGGAATGCCAGTAGAGCGAGTTGACTTTGCTGAGGATATAGGTACAGTTGAGGAGCTGTTCGAGGATCTTGAAAAGACCATTGACTCATTAAATGGCCGTCCGGGACTCTACATAGTGGATTCTTTGGATGCTCTATCTGACAAAGCTGAGCAGGCTAGAAAGATAGATGAAAACTCAATGGGTATGAGTAAGCAGAAAAAGCTCAGTGAACTGTTTAGGAAACTGGTGCAGAAAGTAGAAAAGGCACGACTTTGTATTATTTTCATCTCTCAGATACGGGATAAAATAGGGGTCACTTTCGGCGAAACCAAAACTAGAACTGGTGGTCGCTCCCTGGACTTCTACGCTACTCAAGTTTTTTGGCTGCATGAAATATCGAAGCTAAAAAAGACGGTTGAAAAGATTGAGCGGATTGTAGGCGTCCAGGTTAAAGTCAAATGCAAAAAGAACAAGATTGGTCTACCTTTCCGTGAGTGTGAGTATCCGATCATTTTTGGTTACGGAATAGATGATCTTACGGCATCAGTAGAGTGGCTAGTAGAGAACTACCGGGAACATCGCTTAGCTGAACTGGGCCTTTCCAAAGCAGGCTATAAGATCAGATTAAGTAATATCCGCAATAGAGGAGGAGAGGAAGCCAAAGAACTCCGTAAGAAGCTGTCAGTCATTATCAACTCAGAATGGAAAGAAATAGAACAGAAGTTTCTTCCTCAAGCAAAAAAGTACTGACATGAATCCTAAAGCTAAAGGTTCGGCGTTTGAAAGAGAGTTGTGTAAACGGCTCTCTTTGTGGATTTCGTATGGCAAGAGAGATGACCTGCTGTGGCGGTCTTCAATGAGTGGAGGTAGAGCTACAGTAAATGCTAAGAAAGGTAAAGGTCTCTCTCACGCCGCTGGAGATATTTGCGCTATCCATCCAGAAGGAGCATGGTTGACTGATACCTTTTTTATCGAAGCTAAGCATTACAAAGATCCAGCGTGGCATAAATTCTTCCTCACCTCTTCAGGTCCTATTCAAGATTTTTGGACCAAAGTAGTTGAGCAGTCTGCAGAGCACAAGAAAAAGCCTCTACTGATCGTCAGGCAGAATATGTATCCAACTCAAGTTGTGGTTTCTTCCAAGCAGGTCAGGAAATTAAGTAGTATCGGAGACCACATTATAATAAAGCATCGTTTTCTCCATGTCATCACTTTTGAATCTCTTCTGAAAATTGACCCAAAGGAACTACTCACATGAACATAGTAAAACGTACTCCAACTATTCTACATTCATCAGTGGAGGCAGTCTTTGATATTGAAACCATCCCAACCAATTCAATTAAAGTAATAGAGAACATCAGTAAGAAAATAAAGCCTCCTGGAAACCTGAAAAGAGATGCAGCCATTCAAGACTGGATTGATAATGAAAAGATGAATGCAGTGGATGAAGCTATCCGTAAAACTGCCTTAGATGGCAGTTACGGTAGGGTATGTTCAATAGCGTGGTGTGTGGGTGATTCAGATCCAGTGGCAGCACTAGGTGATGAAAAGGAAATCATCCCATATTTCATAGGAACGGTGTTAAAACCTTACTCCAGCAGGTTAGTTTTGATAGGCCACAACATACTGGGCTTTGATTTAAGATTCCTGTGGAAGAGGATGATCATACTAGGAATAAAGATTCCTTCTTTCATAGATTGGAAAGCTTCTAGGGTAACTCCTCAGCTTCAGGATACCATGTACATGTGGGATCCTGACAAAGATAAGCGTATATCATTGGAGAATCTTTGTACTGTTCTGAAGGTCGATCACAACAAAGATAACTTCGATGGCTCTATGGTGTGGGATGCTTGGAGAATGGGAAAGTACGAAGATATCCGAACTCACAATAGAAGTGATGTTCAATCTACCAGAAGCTGCTACACCAAAATTCTTCAGAGATGAAAATTTAAATTAAAAAAGTAGTTGAATTTTCTTTTTCCTTTATATATAATTTAATCATGGTAGGTTGATTAATTAACGAGGAGAAAGAAATGAAAGCTATTGAAATCATCCACGACTCTTTCAAGCCGGTCACAGTTACTGCCAACGAAGTTGGTGATTTCTACGCAGAAAGAATCAACGGAACTGTTGAAGTTCAATACTTTGACGAAGTGATCAGAACCTACGCTATCGAACATGAAAGCGGAAATATTAGTGCTTTAGGATTCATGGGAAAGTATAGAACTGGTAATAAGCTGTGGAGGGTTAGCATCTCTGATAGCTTCAGATTTGATCGTAATGGAGAGCCAGTAGAGCGCATCACCTACACACATTTTGGAAGAGATGACCGTAGTGGTAATTTCACTAAATCAGGCATTTTCTTTGCTCCTAAACAATTTTATGCTAGATAAAACACTCCAGCTTATGCCTAGTGACAGTAGGCATAGGCGGGAATGTTTCCCGACGAACACTACACTTAAGGAGATTATTATGCCCGTGATCATAAAATCAAGATATTCCGACGAAGTGCTTCTTGAGCTTGAATTAGACTCATTGGTTCAAGTTAATCTGCGTGGAGCTAATCTGTATGAAGCTAATCTGTATGGAGCTAATCTGTATGGAGCTAATCTGTATGAAGCTAATCTGTATGGAGCTAATCTGTATGGAGCTAATCTGTATGGAGCTAATCTGTATGGAGCTAATCTGGATGGAGCTAATCTGTATGGAGCTAATCTGTATGGAGCTAATCTGGATGGAGCTAATCTGGATGGAGCTAATCTGGATGGAGCTAATCTGGATGGAGCTAATCTGGATGGAGCTAATCTGCATGGAGCTAATCTGGATGGAGCTAATCTGTATGGAGCTAATCTGTATGAAGCTAATCTGTATGGAGCTAATCTGTATGGAGCTAATCTGTATGGAGCTAATCTGCGTGGAGCTAATCTGTATGAAGCTAATCTGTATGAAGCTAATCTGTGTAGAGCTGATCTGGATGGAGCTAATCTGCGTAGAGCTAATCTGTATGAAGCTAATCTGTATGGAGCTAATCTGTATGGAGCTAATCTGGATGGAGAAATAATCACAAAAACTCCGATACAGATTAACAATCTCTTGTGGTATGTACTAATCACTGAAAAATACATGAGAATTGGGTGCCAGAGACACAGCCACGAAGATTGGAAAAATTTCAGTGACGAGCAGATTTTTAACATGGAATCACAAGCACTTGAATTTTGGAATACTTGGAAAGTACCTCTGTTGAATATGTGTGATATTCACACTTCACAAAAAATTTCTGAAGTATAAAGTAACCTCAAACTAAAGGAGATTGTCATGGCTGCAACTACCAACGCTAACGGAATCACAAAACGTACCAACTACTACTTCGCGGATCCGACTCACATCGTCAGAAAAAAAGGCTGGAACCCTCGCATTGACTTCGGAGACATTAAAGAACTGGCCAACTCCATCCGTGAAAATGGATTCAGGCAGAATAAACCACTCCTTGTGAGGAGGGATGAGAACAGTAAATTTCAGATCATCGATGGTGATCGCAGGTTTTCTGCTATAGAGCTTCTTCTGTCAGAAGGACACTCTTTCCCTGAAGGGATTCCTATCGTAATTCAGAACAAAGAAGTGGACGAGCTTCAGTCACTGATTCACATGTTCACGGCAAATCTCGGAAAGCCGTTCCTTCCTTTGGAAGAGGCTGCGGCCTACAAGAGAATGCGAGACGCTGGACTAACTATTGAACAGGTCTGCAAGAAAGTTGGCAGAGCCCATGTTCATGTATTGACTACTCTATCTTTGCTGGATGCCGATGAGTCGGTAAAAGAAGCCATGCAGAGTGGTGAAATCTCTGCCACTCTTGCAAAGACCATTTCCTCCAAAGCTAAGGGCGATAAGGAAAAGCAAAAGGAACTGGTCAAAACCGCGAAATCCAGTAAAGAAGGAAAGAAAGCCGCTCAGAAAGAAGCCAGTGAAATAAAAAGAAGGGAGCCTAAAAAGGACGCAAAAAAAGAAAAGAAGGTGGAGGTCGCTCCTCTGAAAATGATCACCCAGTCTCAAACTGAGTCCCGGCTTGCTGTAGCTGAAGGACATTTCAAAAAATCCTTGGAATCTCTTGGTCTTGACGCTGATGTGGTAAGTGGTCTGATTTCTGAATCTGATAACATGGCTATGGCCTTTCAGTTCGGAGTGGTTTCTGCTCTTCAGGCAGTACTTGGCAAGAACGTCAAACTTTATCTGTGATTAAATAATCCCGGAGGGACTTTAGACAGTCCCTCTTCTTTCATATAGGAGAACTTCAAAATGTCTCATATTCTGGTGCCTGAGTGGCAAAAACCCATAGTGAAAGTTCCACTGGCTCAAGCTTTCCCGGAACTTGGAGAGGTCAAAGAATTCAAGTCGAAGGTATGTCTGTTCAACCATGATCGAACAAAAGTGTTTGATGTCGTCAGTGATCGGTATCAGGTCATAGAACACTCCACAGCGATGCAGTCCGTGACCAGTGCTCTAAACAAATACTTCGACACTGAAATTGAGTATAACGTAAGATCATTGCATGGTGGAGCTAGGATAGTTTCATCCTTCAAGCTTCCTGGAATGCAGGTAAAGCTGAATAAAAATGATGTAAGCAACATCACACTCCACCTCAGAAACAGCTACGATAGAAGCTGGGTGTTCACAGCTCTTCTTGGAGCCTTCCGTTTGATCTGCTCTAACGGCATGATAGTCGGAGAGACCTTCGGAGCTTTGAAAGCTAGGCATGTTGGCCTATCGGAAGAGTCTGACATTCTCACTTCTCTGGAATCCATTATTTCAAAAGCACCTAAATTGGCAGAACTCTGGAAAGAGTGGGATGATACCCCAGTGACTTTCGACGAGGCAGGAGAGCTGCTTACTGGAGCTTTTCCTGACAAGTATTTGGAGCCTGTTTTGCTTGAAGATAAGTTCCCTAAATCCAAGTGGGATCTGTACAATGATTTGACCTACTTTTCTACCCACTTGACAAAATCTCTTCAGAGGAGGGTAGACTTCGACAGTAAAATTAGCAAAATTTTCTACGGAGACTAGATCATGCCTGATAGCATAGAAGTCTTTGCAATGATAGGAGGAGGTCCGTCAGCAGGGCTTCTTCCTGAATTCTGTTCAGTGTCTCTGCAAAAGGATAGCTTTGACCAGAAAACTGGAAAGCTAGAGCAGGTATTCAAAGGTGATAACGTAGCAATTACGGCTATCAGAAGGCGTCAGAGATGGGGAAGTGTCACGGAAACTATTTGGTTTTTGGATAAAGATCCTGACAGCCTCTTTTACTCTTATATGGCTCTGAGAGATTCTGTCAACAAAAAAGAAAAGGAAAAGTCAAATGGCGATAGTGCTGTGTAATTCTCACGGGCTAGAATTGAGAAATGAAATCCGCAAACACGGACTGGGAAGATATCTAACCGATGACCCTGCCAAGATAAAAAAAGCTGCAGAAGCTTGGATGTCTGGATCCTGTCCAGTCAATTTGCTGGAGCCTTATGTAATAGCCAATCTGGAATTCTTGCAGAGATTCCATACCGAATTTGACGTAGCTCCAACCACCTCAGGATGCCCAATCTGCTATGTAAGTACCTTCAAGGGAGAAAAGATGGCTAAACTATGGATGCAGGAAATATGCATAGTTCTCGTAGCCCTTTTCAAAGAAAATAATCTTAAAATAGGAGACTAAAATGAAAGTAAGAATGACCATAGAAGTTGACCTTTCTGATGATGAAGCACTACAAGTATTTATTCAGTCAGTAGGAGCTACTGGGGTGGATGATCTTAAGGAAGCTATCCATAAAAGTTTTTCTGATGATATGCAAGACTCTGACCTAGTTAAAGCTAAACTGATTGGAGTGGAGATAGAGCCATGAAAAGAGACCCTGAATCCAGCTTCTTTTTCAAAATCATTTTTTTCTGCATCGGACTATATGCTTTCTACTGCTGGTATTTTGAAAAAGCTCCCGTAAGGATCGAGCCCGCTCCAATGAAACAAACCGTAATAGAAGACTTGAATTTATCTTGTCGACCTATTTCTGAAGGAATAGGTGAATGCTGATTTTAGGCGTAGGACTGGAGCCTGCTTAATCCAGTTCAATTTTAAAGGAAACCACCATGGAAGATGTGAAGCAAGAAGTTCAGGAAGAAGGAAAGAAGGTAGAAGAGGCTGTGGTTACTGTCAACCATGCTGATTATCATGGCCTTCTGGATGAGTTGGAAAAGAAGCTTGGGGAGGTAGTCCAGGATGCTGAAAAGGAATTTGGTTCAATCTGTTCCAAGCTCCGAAACGCAGTCATCAAACAAGTCAAACCGTAGTAAATACTGATTGTTAATCCTCATCATTTTATGGTGAGGATTTTTTATTTAAAGGGAGGATAATGTGATTTCTCACATGGAACTGATACTGATCATTTATTTAGTCTTGATCTGCACTCTAGTCCTGTCGATAAGACTATTTGATCAAGAGAAAAACATGATTGAAGCTCAGGTGGAAGCGTTGGTTGAAGCTCAGGTTAGAATACATGGCAATTCCAATAAAACTGCTACTCAGCACTTATTGGAGCTGCAGTCAGAATTGGAAGAAAGATTGAAATAAGTTCAGGCCACTATTAGGTGGCCTGATTCTTACTTTGAAGAATTTACTGTTTCTCTGACCCACTGTTGGAGAGATTCGAGTTGCTGGGTTGTTTCCGCACAATCAAGTGGGAGTGTATCAGCCAATCTGTTTTGGGGGTTTGCATGAGCTGGACTGGAGGCTTTGGCATGGGAGGACAGGTTAACGGTATTACTTGAGGCTGGCTCGCGCATCCTGCAAATAACGGAAGAAGCAGTAGAAGTTTTTTCATTGTAGGTCTCCTGGAGTTGAGTTAATTTAGTCGCGTATTCATCACCGATCTGCTGGGCTAGCTCATCATGCTTCTGAACGATTTCGGCATTCTTTGAAATAGTTTGTGCCACCATAACGGCCTGTGCCTGTTTTTGAACATCCCATTCTGATTGAACATGCTGACATCCCTTGAACCAGCCAAAAGCACCGGCTGATGCAAACACAACCCCGATGAAAATCATCCGATAAAGAAAAGGTACTGTTGAAAGAAGTCCCATGTCAATTCCCTTTGCGAATTCCGAAAAAGGCACCTATTCCTAAAAATAAGGTGCCTGCTCCAGTTCCATACTGCTGAGGATCGAATGGACGATGCTCTACAATCAAGTTCCATCCGGAGAAGAAGAGATATCCTAGAGCCAGAAGAAATGCCGCAAGTCTTCCATCATCGGCTATACCACTAGGATCTGCAAAAAGTGTCTTTATCCACGTAAACATAAGTAAGCTCCTTAAAAAGGTTTCTGAAGAAAAGACTGTATTATTTTTAGAATTCCACCTACAGATAGTGTTCTTCCGGAAGAAGTCTGACAAGTAGCTTTGGTTCCATACCAGTTTCCGTCTACTCCTCCTGTTATGAATTGAGCTACCTTAGTTCCAGATGCAATAATCTGAGCTGGAGTAGTAGACATGGCAGCGATATTGGCGTCTGGCTCACCTCTATACACTGAGTTGGAAAAGGAAGGAGTTCCTGTTAAAGCTTCTCCTTGATTTAAGTCATCAGTGAAATCAAAAGTGATAGGAACTTCTTCGCCTGGATCTTTTGGACTGAATATTCTAAAGTCACTCATATTTCAAAACTCCTTCCAATGGCATGAACTTCGAAAGACCGGCCTAAAGCACATACTGTATACTCTGGAGAAGCTTCCAGGATTCCGCCTAAAGTCAAGTATCCATTCATTACTGCATGCTGAAGAGCGGCGGCTGATAAGTTAACTGATATGGTAACGGTTCCAACCTCTTCCTGTTTCTGATTCATCTGACCGGCCAGATTTACGGTATTCCCTCCTCCAGATACTGACAGTATTCCTGACATCCTTTCTTTTTGTTTTTCCGTGGCAGTTAGAAATACTTCAGGAGTGAGACCAGCTTGCATAAAGGCTTTCTGCAGGTCTGTTCCTTGAAGATTTACAGAAGCTGTGAGTCCTCCAAACATTCTTTGAGCTGTTACTGACACTCCTGATAGAGTAGCTATAGCAGATATGCTTCCACTCATTTTCTGAACAGTTACGGATCCTCCAGTAAGTGATTGGGCTACTTCCAAAGAACCACCGCCTCTCTGCCTTTGAATCATCTCACCTGACAAATTCACGGCTCCTGCAGGATTGTTAGTCAGAGTTCCACTCATCACCTCTTTTTGAATTACGTTTCCTGCTAAAGTGACATTGATTGAAAGGCTTCCTGATGTAAGCTGTTTCTGTATGTCCGTAGCACTTAGAACAGCCTGGACTTGAATAGATCCATCCATTTTTTGCCTGACTGTTGATTGACCAGTCATTGAAGCAACGCCTACTGAAACAGTTCCTGAATTATGCTGCCTTTGAATGGATGCCCCGGTTAAAGGGACCTGAATAGAAATAGTTCCAGCAGTTTGCTGCTTCTGAGTTTCCGAGCCGGTGAGGTTGACTGCGGTGCCGCTCAACGCCTCCAGAACCCTCTTTTTCGGAAACTGGAAAATTTGCCAAGGATTTCTCTGAAACGCCTTTACCTGATCTGCGCCCCATTGCGAGGCGTTGATCTGAATTTCAGCAAGCTGTCCATTAAACCATGCCGCAGGTGTACCTAAAAAAACACCAATGCGCACGTTATAAGAAGCGGTCGGACTGATCGTTGCAGTTCCGCTGCTTGAGGCAAGCGCTATGCTTTTTCCATCAATATAGACCCGACATCCTGCTGACGATACCCCAGCAGGCTTGATAAATACTAGACGATGCCAGTTTCCATCATTAAAGCCAGAACCAAACGAGCATGTGACACTAGAAAATCTTCCCCAGATAACACCGCTTTCCACAGAAACCTGAAAAGCATTTCCGGTTGTATTCGTTCCCCATGAAACAATAGGACATGTGGCTGCGACGGATGTTCTGAACCAGCATGAAACGGTAACTGCGCCGCTCCCTAGAATCCCCGCCCAATTCGTCGTAATATATTGCGACGTGCCATTGAATGTCGTTGCCAGTCCGCCAATTTGTGGGGCTGTGAAGGAGCCGAGAGGGCCAGCAGTAACAGTTCCAGTCGTATTCCCCGTGGCATCCAGCAGTCCCCATCCCCCGCCAAGCGGATAGAGCATTTTAAGACCCTGCGCGAGGATATTGCTATCGTCAATCCTGGCTGGATATTGTGGCTGTCGCGTGAAGCGCATTTACGCCACCGTGTTCTGTATCTCTGTATAGGTTGCCCCGTTTCCTGTCGTGCCGAGCGCGAGACCGCTATTGTTGTAAACGCGAATTTTCCAGTTCGGCGGCATCTGACCACCATAAAGTTGCGCGATTGCCGTGGGGTCGATAGCCGCAAGAACAGCGGCAGTGGTGATGGTGATAGAATCCAGCAGGCGAAGATTTCCTGCATCTGGAAAATTCGTCCCGTCTGCTGAACCCATGACGTACACGGATACGTTCGGGTTGCTGCCAAGTGTTCCAGATGCGGTCGTCGCCCATACCTGTATAAGAGCATCGAGTGCCTTGTCAGTCGTATTTACGATCACGTTGCTGTCTGCATAACTCCCGGATGCGAGGCTGTTCAGCGTAATGGTAAGGGCTGTCGCCGCCGCTATCGGGCCGTAGAGTTCGGAAACTGTAGCCATGTCACACCGCCTTCACGTTTAATTTTCCAAGGGCTGCTGCTACATCCCACCACTCAATGCTTGCGCCTTGGAGAGCCAGGATCACCTCTGCTCGCGTTCCTAGTCTTTGAGTGACGTTCGTAGTCGAAGCGGTCAGCCCATCGGAGACAGCCATGGACAGCATGCCGAGAATCGTCTGATCGGTCAGATCAATGGTCGAATCTGCGGCTGCGAGGGTTTGGAACCAATATTGCCAGTGCGCAATTTGAGCGGAGGTGAAAGCCGTTCCGGATAGATTCTTACCGGTCGAGAGCTGCAATGACCATGATGTTGTGATTTTCAGAAGATCACCCTTCGAAATCGAAGACAGCGTGATATTTGTTGTGGTCATGGTATTCAGCAGGACTGCGCAATCTGCATATTGACCGGCAGCTATGTGAGTGGCATACCCATACCCCAACGGATCTGTGTTCAGCTCATTCGCAATAGCCGTAAGCTGCGCGGCATTAAATTGTGACATCGGACTCATTTCTTCCTCCCATGCAGCCCGAGCGCATCGGCCCGGACCTCATATCGTTGACTGCAGATCATTTAGATTCTCCTATCTAAGAGACGGTGGAATATATGAATCATTGCGTTCAGCAGTTTCAGCTTCATCACAATGATTCGGATTTCTGAACATGAAAGCCAGGATCCTACATCCGACACAAGCCCATTTGGCGGGCCTGTTTCTTGCTATTCTTGAACTCATCGTTTCACCTGGATATCCAGCAAGAATTGCATTACCTAAAAAGTCTAGGCATATAGCAATGTTCAAAAAATACTTTTTCATGATCAGTAATCGATGTTGATAGAAAGTGCGTTAGGTTGGAAAGCTACGCTATTTCCTGATGCGATGTATACATCTGCGGAGAAGGGAGCCCACCTTCTTACATGTCCTGCAGTAGCTGCATCATAAATTGCAAATCCCCATACTGCAGCAGGAGACACTGCCCAGTTTGCAGTAGGGGTAACGTAACTAATGATGGCATTGTTATAGGTGGTGGCTGAAGTTCCGCTAGATGCCACCGTTGTTCCAGTTCCCTGAGTACCAGACCAATTGGTAAGTGAATTGGTATAGGAAACTCTAGCATAGCTTCCACCACTCGGTTCTACCTCTGCCGTCTCTGCCTGAAGAGCAGAAGTCTGCTCAGTCATTACTGCTGTGCCATCGGTAATCACTTCATTCTTAGCTCCTGGATAAGTAGGAGCTGAAGCTGCAGTAGTCCCAGCTGTAGTTACTTTATAAAGATGGTTCACTCCGTCTGCAGCTACATAAGTGACCGTATTGTTCAAAGCGTAGGTAGTGGATCTAGCAATTGGTCCGTTGGTGCAAGTCAGCAGTCCGACATATGAAGTGGTGAAAGTATAAGTCTGTCCTCTCATCAAAGCATCTATTTCCAGATTCTGTTCATAGTTGCTGAGACCAGCAAAAGCAGAAGAGATTCCAGCCAGCATCAGGACAAGGGATAAGAAAAGTTTTTTCATGGTGAATCTCCTAGTTGTTGATGAAAAAAGAGTATATCAATAGGGTTTTTAAATCAAGTCAGTTTTCTTCATCTTTGGTGAAGACAAATCCGGGAATTCTAGGCCATGCTTGAAAGATCCATTCAGGGAAGGTCATGCCATGAATCGCATGACTTTTCAGGCGATGAAACTTGTCCCTGATGACTAGCATATTAGCCATGCTGTCTACAAATTGGTCAGGTTTTGAAGGATCAAATTCTTTCCAGTTGAATCCTCTCAATTCTGCCAGTTTGCAAATGATCCACAAAAGAGATTGCTCTGCTGGAAAAGTTTTATTCGTAGGAAGATCAGTATGCTCATCCAGGACCGGAAGTTCAGTTATCTCTCCTAAAGCAACACCTTTAACGGTTTCCCAATCTACGGCAGGAGCGAAAGCCCATTCAATGAAAAAGTGGTGGTATTCAGTTTTCTCAGAGTGGCCGGATATGGCGCAGAGCATTCCTTTTTTATGTCCTATTCTTTTCGTCTCCAGGAAGGTAGGTGATTCTGTCCTAGGTGGGTGATCAGGATAAAAAACATCTTCTTCCAGATGATCTGTTTTTTCATGCTCTTTGAATGGGACTAAATTATTCATACGTTTCTCCAGTTAAATGTTGAATGCCTTCTTTCCAGCTTCATACAAATCTAGTCTTGCTCTATATCCATTAGGTTCCTGCCCTTCTGGAGCACCAGTGATCTTTCTACAAATTGCAGTAAACTCGTCTTTGTCTGCCAGTTCATTGCATCCGCGATCAGCAAAGAATATGGCTGCAGCTACTGCTGCTGCTAATCCTGGCTGACGGAGAAGTTCAGGATTATGTACCAGATCAAGCCCCATCCTATCGCTAAGCTGCTCAAAATTATCTTTGAAAGTAATCTGCATCAATCCTGATCCGCGATACTTCCAGCCGTCTCCGCTTGCCTCATCTCCATTACCATACCTATTGGCGTAGACTTTGTTGGCTATTTTCTCAGGAAGGAATGCATATTGCTTAGCTTCAGCCAATCCTCCAGGAAAATGTCTTCCGAATTTGTCTATTAGAGTTTCAGCTCGGTACATCAAATTTTCTGATAAGGAAGAAAGATAGGCTGACTCCACTCCTACGTTGGCAAGAAAACATACTTGCCGATAAGGTGTGTTTATTTCTTCTTTCTCCATTGCTTTGATAACGAAATCCAGCCACCTAGAAGCCACTGCTTCAGATGATCCGGTGCATGCTGCAAGCTGTGAAACTATCATTTTCACTCTCCTATCCTACTATGTGAATTCCCAACTTTTCAGCGATCAGCCACAAAATAAGCATTACCACAGAGGACACTATAATTGATCGAACGTCCCAAATATGTTTGTTTTTATCCTTTATCTCACTTTGAGCACTTTTGAGTTTTTCCTTTAACTGCTCTTCTTTGTAAGTTTCCAGACTTTCTTTTTCTTTATTTACGGCTGTCTGAAGAACAGTAAAATCCTCTCTAAGTTGTTTAAGCTCTCCAAATATTCTACGGAAAGTATCTTGATCTTTCTCCCTGCGTATTTCTGCTTCAGTAAGTTTTCTGGTGGTTTCCACCAACTTCTCTAAAGCATCTCGGATGTCCTCAAAATTCCTGATATGATCACCCTGTGACTTTTCTAAAACTGCCAGCCTTTCTTCTGTAGAGGCCATCATGACTTTTCCTTGTAATAAACACTCAATGCGTCCGCTCTTACTTCTATTACTTCCCCATCTTCAGTTTCAACTCTTACTGATGCTACATCTACAAATTTCACCACCTTTCCAACTGGTAGAGAGATAAACTCATTGTGATCAGAAATTCCTAATGCCCCGTCTCTGATCACAATGAGTAGTTTGTTTATTGTTTTTTCCAAACCAGTTCACTCAGATCAGCTTGAGTTTTAGCTGAGTCTATAGAGCTGAGCATTAAAGCGTACAAACTTTGATTTCTTTGTATGTGTGCATGAAGATCGGCTACTACTTTTTTCACCTCATCGAATGAGTGTGAGATGAAAGCCCAATCCCCAGAAGAATTTTGACACCACAGATTTCCCTCATATTCCGCTACTAGGTTGAGATTCAGTTGATCAGTAACTTTTGCACCGTAGTGGTGACTTGATCCAAGAGCGTTAGAACTGAATCCTGTTTCTATTTCGCTTTGACATTTCATTCTCATCTCATCTGCTTTGTCAGCCTTCAGAAGTGAAAGGTCAGGAGGAGGTGGCCATTTTCCAGTGACCTCTTCCCAATTCTCTTTTATCGCTACTTCGATAAACAGTTGGTGCTTATCTTTAGCTCCTTTTTCGGTCTCTGGTTCGAATCCATACACCTTATCGTTATCACGCGGATTTTTAAAATACCGTATAGAAGTCATGATTTATTTCCTTAAGTGAAAAATTTAAACGTATTAATACCATCAGCTCAACTCATACCAACCGGCTAGAGTTCCAGATGCTATTGCTATTTCATAAGTTTGTCCGTTTGGAACAATAAACTGAGCAGATCCTTGACTGCTATTAGTGACTCCCACAGCCATAGTCATTGCTAAACCATTTACTGTAACTGACAAGCCAGCAGGAGATGCCGAACTAGTAGAACAATTTACTGCGACCTGAATAGGCTTACCAGTTGAATTGGTATAAACGGTGCTGAGTGCTCTGCTTGTAGTTACGTTAGACCAATTCTGGTTGACTCCTACTCCAGAATGAATATTGCCTCCTGCCATGACCTCAAATCTTGGTCCAGTAGAACTGTAAACAGCTTCAATCATTGTGTTGGAAGGAATCATTCCTGAAGACAGAGCTGTTCCTCCAGGAAGTGTAAGAGCTACTACTCCTAAGCCGTTTATATTTAGTGTTGAAGCCCCAGTGTTTGCATTTACGGTAGTAAATCTTACTACCATGCCTGCATAGTAGGCTAAAGGCGCTGGAGACAGAGTAATTGAGTAAGCGTTTGCTGCTCCAGCATCAACCGCATAAGGAGCCTTCAAAAGAGAAGCCATTAAGTTTGAAAGGATGGTTGTCGTTGTTCCATCATCTATCACATTCTGGCCAGTTATGTCTGCTATCAAATTAGCTAAAACAGCGGACATAATAGACGATTGTCTCCATACCTTATTAAGTTGAGCACTTTGAGCAGTACCTGCAGAAAACCCATTTGACAATATAGTGGTTAGGGCACTATAGGAAGCTTGTGAAACTACGTTAGCTCCACTCCCATTGGCAAACGGTAAAAAATCTACTTGTGGTGTTGGCATTTCATTCTCCTAGTTAATTAAAGCCCAACCTGACGTATCAAATCCTTGAAAATAAGAATTGCTAATATCAAAAGCAAATATGGGTCCAGGCTGAGATTGAGTCACGTATCCTGCTATTCCGACTCCGGCTGGTTTCACATCTAAGTATTTTCCAGTGAGAAGAGCCTGGAGAAGAGGTGAAGGTGGTCCGGATCCGATCAGTCCTAGCAACATGGTCATATCAGAATTGTCTTGAATAAACAGTTTATAACCGAACACTGAAAATACTGAATTCATTAGACTGTAAGCACCCACTATACTGCCGTCCCAGTGATTGTTAAGAATCCTGGATTTTATCAGAACTCTATAAAAATCATCTGGAAGAGAGGTCAATCCTGAGCTAGGATTAGCTGGTCCTTCCCACACACCTTGATCAAATCCTAGTCCAACAATATCAAAAGAGAAATAAACGTTAGTTATTTGAACTTTAAGCTGTCTGGATACTCCTACCCACATTCCATCGATGTCTAGAGCATCTCCTTCAGCCACATCCACGTCATATAGGGATGGCATATCCTGCAAAAGATTTATTGAATCTACGCACGGCTGAATTATTCCTAACACCATAGCCATAAAGTTAGGTTTGTCAGCATGCTCTGAAGTAATCAATTTTGTATAGTCAGTGACAGAAGATACGTAGGTGGGATTTTGCGTAGTAACTGAAGTCACGCTTTGAGTGTTAAGACCACTTACGTATTGAATAGACGACGCAAAAACTGATCCAGAAACTCCTGTGACTGGATTAGAAGTAAGTGAATCAAAACTTGGCATTTTTAAAATGTCCTAAACTAATGAGTTAAAAGTCACCACGTAATCATGTGACAAGATTTAGATGGATTGGACATGGCTTTTTCCTTACGCGATTAGCCAATTGCCATTTATCACTTTGACGGGCACATGATTTGTTCCGCCTCCGGCAACAGTTGACAGGAATGTTGTGGCTGTAGCATCCGTAACCACTGCCGTTGCGCCCTCTGTCGAAGAAGCCGCCGCGGGGAGGCCGGAAACTGTTGTTGAGCCGTCTGGATAGCCCTGACCTTGCCAAGTGTTCGCAGCTTTTGCTTCCCAGTAAGAAGGTTTCCCAATGCCTGGAGTATTGTTCCAAATCCTCGATAACGTTGCTAGATACACGGAAGAAAGATTCGCTGCGGTACTTGAGCCATAGGCATCTTGTCCGAGTTCATTTCGAACGTTCTGCCAAACAACAGTGTGGTTCGCGGTATTGTATGAAACAGCAGGATACGAAGCCGATGAGTTGCAGACTCCATCATGAACTGTAGTAGTTACATTGCCACCACCCGTATTTTCAAAAGTGATGTCCTGGTCGATATTCACGAATTCGAAATCAACTACCTCGATATCAACATTTGCGGCACCAGTCGATAATCCTAGACCTCTACCACCCGCAACCTTTGTTCCTATTTGCTCCACCCGTAGACCGCGAATCATGCCTTTTGATGCAGGTTGTACGGTAAATCCTGTAGAGAATCCTCCAACATAGACATACCACGTAGAGTTGATTGGAAGCGCAGGAGGATAGGATGTTTGAACACGCACAGAATCCCAAAAAAGCGCCCCAATTTGGGCACTTACTTCTTGCGGAATGGCATTGATGATATCTACATCTTCCATGATCCACTGTCTGCATATCCCCGCCGAAAATCCAGCTAGCGCACCCACAGCTTCATATCGACCGCCTTTTACTACAACGTCTCCGAGATCAGCAAAGAAGGTATTAGATTCATTGAACAGAAGCCATGCATTCGTCCCTCCCGGTATTTTAATATCGCAATCGATGAACTGGGTTTTTCCTTGGTGGAGGAAGTTCACGTAAGTCCCGATCGTGAACGCACCCCTTACTACGACAGCGTTGAACGTTACATCTATACCGCCTTCAGATCCCATTGCTTCGCCAGAACCAGAGGCACCATGCAGATAACCCCCGGTGACATTGATATTTTGTCCCATCGAGCCCCATATTCCAGCTCCGGTGAGATTGACACCCCTATTTCCCGTAAGTGAGCCGTTGTAGCATTTTCTGGCATTTGCCGCAACCAATCCTTCAGAAGCTGATCCCGCGTCACCGCCCCACCAAGAAATGCATTCCCTATAGCCATCAGCAACGTTATTGTTTCCTGACCAATTCTTTGCATACATGAAGTGGATAAAAGCTTGAGATTGGGCTGCTGGGGTAACTGTACAAACTCCACTATTTCCAGATATCTCAATATCGTCACACAAAGAAGCATCAGTGACAGCAGCATACCCACCTGACGATAAATAAGAGTCTGTGGCAGCTAGCATGATATTAGAACAGAAGCAGTTTTTGATACTGCCTGCTGTGATCGTTTTGAAAGAAACGGCCCATGAATTCTGGTAACCACCGAACCAAAGACCCTGTAGGTTGATATTCGAAGCTTGAGAAGCTAACAGGCAATCTCCGACATTTGCTACCGAATTGTTGAGGTTGAAGATACCACCATTCCGGAAAGACATGAGAAAGATGCCGGTCGTCGGTATAGTAGGGGCAGCAGATGTTGCATATTTCTGATCGAAGAATCCAAAAGTTTCGTTATTTATGAAACTCTGAAGCTGATATTTATTATCAACCGTGCCGTTCAGTACGCTCCCGGTTGCGCCGTAATGGGATGGGTTGATGAAACCGTACATTTTAGTCCGATTCCATCTAGTGCCGTCCAGCGCGACAATAGTTGATCCGCCGTTATCACCTGTACAACTCTGTGCTGCTAAAGTAAGTGAGGTTCCACTGATCGTCCATGATGCTCCGGATCCTGCCGTGATATAACGGGAGCCGTCAGAACCGGAATAATTGAATTGCATCCCGATGTAAGGGCTACCATTCGTCGTGCTGACGATGGTTACGGTATTTCCGATGCAAGAAGCAACTCCATACCATCCAGTTGTGGTATCGGAGGGATTAGACTGCCATTTGCCACCACCTGCCGCGCCACCCTGGTAGTATGAATCAACTTCTACCACTCCTTGCAAAAAAAGGCTCGCACTTCTTAAACTTGCCATAGAAGGAAATCTTGATGAGAAGCTATTCAAAAGATTTTTTGTTGTGACACACCATATTTCTTTAGTTCCAGCGGGAAAGGACACCGGATTATTGGAATTACTAGAAGACTCTACGGAAAGACTCTGGATAGAATTGGTCAATGCTACATACTTTCCTTGTCCGACTTCCCAGTTAACTCCGTCTGAAACTCTGTACAGAGTTTCATCTCCGTCAGACAAAAAAGAACTGAACGAGCTGTTATTTACTACGGCACCTCCTAATATCCAACTACCGACGCCAGTAGATGTCGTTATTTCTTTAACTGCGTTTTCAAGTTTTATCATGGGTATACTCCAAAGTTTAATGACCACGCAGCAGGAGCTACGTAAGGATTAGAGGTAGTTAAAGTTGGTATTGAGGACAAAGAAAAATCAAGTAAGTTTCCAGCTACGGCAGAATCGAATTTAGCTAGTCCTATTATTAGACCAGAATCATAAGGAGGCAGAGGAATTGGAAATACCAAAGTTCCGTTGTTAAAAGTTTGCATAGAGGTTCCACTAGACGCTACCGTAGAACCAAATCCTTGAGTACCAGAAAAGTGGCTTAGGTCTGCTGCTACTGAAGCTCGTTGATATCCAGGATAATAAGCTTCAGGAACATTCCCTAAAACTAAAGCTGAAGTTTGTTCTGTCCACTCTGAGGTTCCATCAATCACCACTCCTCCTCCAGTAGTTGGCCAAACTGGAGCACTTAAACCAGAAATCCCAGGAGTGGTGCACATATATAGACGGCCATTTGACGGACTTCCGGAAATTACATAATCATTCAAATTATATTGATAGTCAGGAGTCCAGATTCCTTTACTGACAACTATTAATCCAAAATACACTTCAGATGGATACGAGAAAGGAATGCCTCTCATAGCATCAATTATTTTATTTACAGTATAGTTGGAAAGACTCATGCTATAGTCACTCCTATATTAGCTACTATTCCTTGAGCAGCTTGATTGAAAAGTATAGCAAGGTCAGCAGTTCCAGTAGGAGAAGGGGCTGTCCCAACTTTCATTGAAGTGATGTTGAAGGTTTTAGAAATCACATCCAATTCAGCTTGTGTGAGTCCTGTAGCGGTGATTGCTGATGTACCTTTCAAAGTTGCAGGTCCAGTCAGAGACATGTAGTAAACATCATCTCCTATAGACAGATTGTTCAGATGTTGAGCCAAAGCTTGTTGAATCAGAGATTCAGTGGTCGAGACGAATCCCGTCAGAGCCATGCCAGTTATCGTTATATAGATCGGAACCAGCGTCAGCACAAAATAATTGATGGTTATCGGCAAACCATAAGAATCAAAGATGGTGTAGCTAGTAGTTCCATATGTTGGAGTTCCAGGAGGCTTTCTGCTTTGTATAGCACTAGCTATGTCTGCTATTGCTCCTCCGTAGGTCACCACCGCTATAGAATGAGCTGGAATTCCATTTGCATCAGTTGTCGTAGTATCATTTTCAAATACTTTGAATCTGGTGACTCCAGATACATTTCCAACTGCTGCAGATATTGAATCTATTATTGCTGAGGAAGGAGTAGCAGTGGAAGTGGACTGTCTCTGTTTAAGAGTAGGATCTATCTCAGCTGGTGATCCTGTCACAGCTGCTGAAGCATTAGTAAAAGATTGCCATCCATAAGTTGGAGTGTAAATTGAATTTATGTCACCTATTGCTGCTGTAATAGCTCCTAAAGTCTGAGCTGTTACAGTAACTGATACTTGACCACCAGCAGGGATGGTGACGGATGATGGAAGATTCCAAAGATTTCCGTTCACATCTTTAACTATTCCGTTTGTTATTACAGTTCCAGCCTGCCCCACCACCGTTCCAGCAGCAGTAGAGTAGCTAGGTATTTGCCTTCTCAATCCATTCAACTTGACAAGTGATGAAAGTCCTGCTCCTTGAGCGTAGGTTGGAGAAAAAGAAAGATAGCAAGCCTGTACTGCCAGATTCACGTCGTTGAAGGCCGCTGCCAAAGCTGCAAGAAACTGCCCATCCTGGCTGTCTGGATCTATGTAGATATCTGAGCCGTAAATGCTCTGGAATACTCCTTGCACTCCAGACAAAACGTCTGAATAGGCAGGAACTGAAACACCGGCGCTGGTTATCGTGGTTATCGGGATAGAGGGCATTTAAAACACTCCATTATAAGTAACTGTTCCATAGATTGTCGTGACATCCACTGAGAATGAGAATTTTCTGGTTCTAGCATCAAAAGAACTTGTGTAATTGGATATAGACACAACTCCCTGAGTTTCAAGTATTCGTTCTTGAAAAGCCAAGTCTCTTGTATTTTCTGTGCCAGCTCCTAAAATCTCAGTGGAATATGGAGTTCCTTCTGTTTTATCAAGAAACCATTCTCCAGTAGCCAGTTTCAGGCGAGTGTCAATTGCCTGAAGAACGGCCGCGGGAGAATTCACCAGGAAGTTTCCTCCTCCTTGACCAAAGGTGTAGTCACCGGTAGGGGATAAAGTTCTGTATCTCATTCTGCTTGCACCACAGTAGTAGAGACAGTTGCAGGAGGAGTTGTAGTAGCAACTCCAGTATTTGCTCCTCCATTTCCGTTGCTATGAACATGACTTTCTAGCCAAGCCAACAACGTAGAATTTAGAAGAGACTTTAAAGCTGTTCCGGCATTCTGTAGAATAATTGAGGTTGCCTTTATAACTGCTGAAGCGCAAGTCACTGTGGTATTTCCAGAAGTGGTTATATTGATGGCATGTCCAGTGGTCACCTCTACGAAGGCTGCTCCATCATCAGTTCTGAGCTGAGCAGAAGAAGTTGACACTCCTGAAAGCGATCTGACGCTTGATCGCAAACCTACGAATGCTATTCCATCGGATAGATCATGCATCCTTAATTCAGCCTGAGGTGATACTTGACCAGTTTGCCACCAGCCGTCTATGCAGCGACTGGAAAGAATTACCATGCACTCATCACCTGCAGAAACCGGAAAAGTAAAAGTGCATCCTCCGCCTCCAGGAAAGTGAACCAGAACGTCCACCAGAAGAGGAAGACTTATCCATTCGTAAGATCCATCCTCGTTCAACTTTCTCACTTGAATAGCAGGTTGAACTTCACAGGTTTGATTGGCTGCATTAAAAGACTGAATTATTCCTGGAATTGAGGTCCATAGACCGGCCTGCCATCCTTGCATAGCCAGCAAAATTGCCTCACTCTGATCTGATCGTCTTTCCTGCCGTCTCATTGCTTAGACTCCACTAATCCTGTTGCCTGATCAACTGATAAACAGACCAAATCAGTAAACCAGCTATTTCCTCTGGTGTCTCCAGAATGCTCTGCAACAAACACTCTATAGATTCCATCATTCGCAGTAGTGATGGCGAGCAAGTCAGGATTTCCGTATCCTAAAGCCTGGACTATATTTGGCGCTCCGGAAACTATGTTAGTTTGTCCTACCATTTTATTGATCGTGGCATTATCAATCTGAATCCTTCCTCCAACAAGAATTTTTGGATTCAGTAAACACTTTATGTCAATTCCCTGATCAGTCTGCTGTGGGAAGCCGATCATTCCAGTTCTACCAGTAAGCACTACAGCTTCATTTGGAAGATATCCTTGAAGAGGCAGTACCTGAATCTGACCGTTTTGAATTGACCACGTACTGCCAATTGATCCTGAAGCATTCCTAAGAATGTGACGATACATTCCAAAAAGAACTTTACCTCTAGGAAGAACTCCCCCAGTAGCTAAAGTAGGATTTGATCCTGGAACTATCTTTGCTGAAAGTCCCATGTCCTTAGCCGCCTTGTTTATCACGTCCTGTGGAGAAGATCCTGCAGGTAAGGTAGCATTAGCCACTGCAAAGTTGTATTGAGCATCTCCATCTGCTGCATAGATATCAAAATACCGATCAGTGGCATTTTCATTTCCTTCAGCAAACCGCTTTATGGTTCCCTGAAAAATGACTCCATATTGATCACCCTCATATCCAGCAGATAGCGTGACCTGACTGAATTCTCCTTTGATCCTTTTAGTGGTGGCGTCAGAAAGATTCCAAACTCTGATGTATGCCGTATTTGGAGTTTCCTGATCAGCGTTCGATACTCTGAATTCAACATGCATATCAGACAGGTCAAGTCCTGACTGGTCCTGGAATACCACCAGTCCTAACTTTCTTATCCACTGTCCTTGTTGAATGGTCATCTAAGCCACCACAAAATAAAGATGTGATCCAATTCCCAAATTATCAAAAGTGGGAAGAGCATTTACATTTCCGTCAGTCTGCACTACTAAGGATCCTCCGATATTCAGATAAGCAAACTGCTCCAGCAAATCTATGTTAGGTACAAGAGGAATACCAGTCAGTATTGGATTACCTGACGAATCCTCTAAATCGATCACCCATGTTCCGTTAATGGTATTCCACAGAACTATGAGCGTATACTGAACCCCTGCCAAAGAAACTGTCAGTTTCTGTGGCTGAGAATTCAGAGTGATTTCGTAAGAAGTCATCAGGGCACCGGAACGTAAGCAGAGGTCGGGCTTAGCTGAACCTGACCTGAATTTATCGGAACCTGTTTTGCTGGATCACTCAAAGCAGTCGGATCACTATTTATCTGTGATGTAATCTGAACTGTCTGAGTGTAAGCAATTTGGATTTCCCGGCATTCCATTTGAACTACTAGCGCATTGTCAAAATGCCTATCTGTCAAAACCTGGATGCTTTTCATCAACATGTTTTTATAGGAACGCTTCCCAGTTACTATGGAAAAGAGCATCCTGGAATTCTGAAGAGCTATTAAGTTCTGGTAAATGGACTTAATCTGACTGGTCGAGTTTCCAGACAAAAGACTTGAGAAAGCATTCACTGTCTGAACCCCGGCGCTCACCAAACCGAGAGCATTTCCTACAGAACCACTAGCGAAAGACATAGCTGCACTTAACAGTCCCTGATTTACAGCAGGAGAATCAGACCATGCCCAATGAAGTCTAACATGAACTGGAAGTTTGTAAGCATGATCTGAAATAGCAGATCCACTTTCCACTGGATGGTCAGTCACCATCAATTCATCCATATGAATTTCTTCAATCGCAACCTGAGGAATGAATAGTGAAGTGGAAGGTTGTGTTCCTCCTTGAGTAAAAAAACCCCGTGGCGATCTTAGAAGGAGCGAACCAAGACCTATCGTTGCTACGGGGTAAAGCGAGGACAGGCTCATGATATGGCTCCTGCGTGGTTTCTGATGACTGTCGAATTAGCATCATGTATTGCTTTTTTGACAGCAGTAGCTATCTCATGAGTATTTCCACCAGAAACATTAATGTTATTTGTCTGATGAATAACAGTAGCTCCCTGTCCATTAATTTTTGATTGAGCAGCCATCATGATATCTTTGGAACTTACTGGCATATAGCCTTGCTCATGTCTGACCATAGCACTCATCAACGATGATAGAGTTTCCGGATTGCTAAGATTCAGATGAGCATCAGGACTTATTCCCATTCTTTTAGCTACGTCAGCTATGTAAGAAGCGGTGTTGTTTTCAGAGCTTGGAGCATAAGTAGAGATAATCGAGCGTATGGTATCTTTTCCTCTTTTCGAGTAAAGAAGAAGTTGTTGCGCCATAGCACCCAGTCCTGCTTTCATGGAAGAGAAGTGTGCAAATCCTCCTTCAGTAGGAACTCCTGCCCATGATCTGAGATTTCCAGGATTATTTAATCGGGAACCTACCGTATTTCCAGAAGCAGGGGCTGCAGGCTCTTTTCTAAAAAGATCCTTGAAAGCATCTATTTCAGTTTGACCAGATTTTGCCACCCCTAAAAGCTGTTTCCATGCTCCACTGAAATCACCTGATGCCAGATCAAACAAAGCTCCTACCAGTCCGCCAAAAACATGGCTAATAGCTACTACCTCCCTCATGATGAACCGTAGAACTCTGCCAACCACTTTCCAGGCTCCTGAAAAGCCCATAAGTTTGTCAGTGCCATCACTCAGTTCGTCAATCAATTCTTTGAAATATGGAAGTAGCTTGATTGCTACCTTTTGCCACAATACGTCAAGCTGAGCTGTAAGTTGACGAATTTCATTCTGATATTCCCTAGAGGCCGCTGCTGCCTGCTGTGCGTCAATGCCACCCTGCTTATTGAGTTCCAGTCGCCGCTTCATGGCAGCTTCCAGCTGTGGCTTATTATTTACGAATTGAGTAAAGGTCTGTTCATCCATGCCAAACATCTGAGCAAACTGCGCTCCTATGTAATGAGGCATTGTAGAGAGTTTCCTGACCAACTCAAGCATGGCAGTTACTCTATCTTCTTTAGCCGTGCTATGTCCTAAAAGCTGATCAAGCAGTCCTCGTTTTCCAGGGCTGGTTCTGAGGATCTGTGAAAAAGCCTCAAGAGTAGAAGTGGCTTCTTCTGCTGAGACTCCTACCTGCTCTGCTCCATATCGGAGTGCTTGAATATTGGCTACCGATGCTTTGGTTCTTTGCGAAGCGTAGAACAGTTTTTCCATTCCTCCGGCAAAGGAACGAACCATCTCTTCAGTGCCTACAGTAAGGCCCATAACAGCAGTGCCAGCAAGAGCTACTTGCTTGCTTATACTTTGGATGGCTCCAAGGAATTTATTGTACTCACCAGACTTTACTTCAAAGCCGAGTGACATCAAAAATTCTCTTAGAATCTCCCTGCTGTTAGATCCTGCCATTTTTCTGTCTTTCCATCAGCTTGTGAGTATTTATTGCTTCAATGTCAAGTAACTCATTCAACTTGGCTATATCTGCTAAATCCACCAATCCAGCTTTCAGGCTTTCATACTGTATTAATTGCCTCATTACTGGACGCAGAAGCCAATCCTCACCGCTAGACATTGTTTCAAACTTGACTCCAGAATCTTCTAGCCCGCCTGAGAAGTGCTTCCCAGCGGGCTGTTGTAAAAATTTCCGACGCTTCCCATGATGACCTGAACAGTAAGTTGAATCATGGTACTTAAGTCAATGTCCTGGAACATCAACTGTAGGTTTCCTCCTGCCAGTATCTTCTGCAAATCTCCTGACTGCGGATTTTTCCTGGCTACCACATTCAAGCAAACCTTCAGAAGGTAGTTAACATCCTCTTCTTTCATCGTGGAAATGAATTCCATGATTGGCATGATGGCTTCTATATCCAGCTCATTGAAGTTTGCATTCTTATCTGCTAGATCAGCAAAAAGCATGAATGCTGGTGAAAGCTTTCTAACCACGTGAAATTGTGTAAAGGTATCCAGCTTCCTAAAGCTGTAGATATGACCGTTTATTTCTTTTTCTACCGGCTCGTTCATTTGTAGGCTCCTTTAGATGAGATGATTAAACTGGACCTGCTCCCAGTGCCACATCTGTGTTGACCGAGTGAAGTTCCCACTCTACGAAGTCTCCTTCAGCTTTGTAGTTGATGGTGGGAATCTTCGCAAATGCTACTTGCTGACAGGTAATGTGGTCACCCAGCCCTTTGTTAGAAATGGCTATCAGATTCTGTCCATGATTCACTGCACTGGTTCTTTGAAAAGCAACCATGGTAGAAAGGGCTGCGTTTGTAGGGGAAGTTTTCAACAATCTAATGGTGACCCTGGCTGACTTATTAGCAACTAGAGAGTGCATACCTTGACCACCAGCACCCACTACCATTTTGTTTATTTCCTCTGACTGCTCAACAGAGATGCCTTCATCGGCAGCTCCTGCGTTTGCTCCAAGATCGATGTCACCACCTGGACCAACCAGAGTGGCGACTGTATCAAGAAACGAATATGAATACTGTTTCATTTTTCAATTCTCCTTTATTGATTCACGGTAATGTTGAAGTCTACAGTATGGGTAGCTCCAGCAAGTTTAGCTGCGATTTGGAAAGCTACTGACTTCCTGGCTGCTCGATCTGCAAGAGATTGGTTTGCTACCAAAGGTGCGTAGACATAGAAACCTTTCGGCAAGAAGTCCCCCTGATTGATTGCTCCGAATCCTGGAGAATTCCAAACTCCAGGAGCAAGTAATCCATTAGCCACTGCTTGAGTAAGTATTCTTTCCATGTGAGTGACGTAGACATGCATACCTGCATCAGTCTGAGGAATCTTGGTCGGTGAAGTATACTGAACGTTGAATATCTCAGTTTGCAGAGCCAGAAGCAGCCAGTCAGATCCAGTGATTATATCAATGAATTCTCCAGAGAAGCATACTCCAGGTTCTATGATCACCGTGCCGTTGTTGTAAGCTACGAAGACGTTGCAATTCTTTCCTTCTAGAGCACTGATTTGGGTATCGTTCAAATCCTCACCAACAATTCCCGGCTCCTGCTTATACATCTCGGTGATGACCGAATTGTTCTGATTGTAGTCAGTAGTCAAAATCCTACCGAGAAGAGAAGCTACTGCGACAGTGGAAGAGCTAGAGTATTGACCGATTGATCTATTGTATCCAGCTTGTTTCATCAAGTAGGCGATGTCATTGGTACTGACGGAAGTGATGATACCACCTTCAGAAGAAGTCAATCCATAGATGTGCTTGTTGGTTGTGGATTCAATGAAAGCTCCTACTGCTTGATGATCCGTGTCCGAAGCTTCCGGAATTTGAAGAGCGTACCACTTCTGACCGAACATAGTATCAAAGGTCTGTGCAGCAGCTACGGCAGTTTCCGCAGCAGCTCCATCTGCTATGTAAGCACCAGAAGAAGTGGAAGTCCATCCGAGCATCGAAGAGATATCAGTTCCAGTTCCACCTGCCAGAGTTGCTCCTGATACTGTTCCATTCGATGCTGCATTAGCTGCAAGAGTGAGAGCGTCTCCTCCTGCTCCAGTGGCAGCAGCGGCCAATCCAAGAACTGAACCACTTACATAATAACTAAACAGAATCAGATTGACATCTATAGAAGCCTGTAGGAAAGTAAGAAGATTGGTCAAAGTGGCGGTTAAGGTGGCTCCTATCAGGACTTGGTTTCCTGCAGGATTAGCAGCTACAAAAGTTATTACCGTTCCATTGAGCGTAATCGTTCCAGTAGCAGTCGGATTGGCAGAGAAAGTAATCTTTCCAGTTGCCGTAGGAGCTTGAGCATAACTGAAAGTAGAAGTAACCCCAGTGGTTCCATCCTTCATTTCAAATCGTTCATAGTTGGCATCCCAAACAACAGTAGATCCTGCGGAGATTGCAGCCACTGCGGTTTGAATAAGATTAGCCACTCCGTTTAGGTTGGTCTGAGAAGCAAAAGAGGCAGGAGCTATAGAATAGGGAAGTCCATCTATCACCATTTCGAAAGAAGGTGTGGTGACTGCCGTCCAGTTTGCTATGGTCTGTTCTGCTGCAGTGAGGGGTGCTCCTATCAGAGTGGCAGGAGTGGCTGTTTTAGCCCACCTACCAATTCTAATTTCCGGAGGTTGTGGAATCTGAGAGAACCATGCATTAGCTGCCAGATATTCAGGAGCCGTCAAACCAAAGTCATTAGCAACGCTGGTGCTGCTAGTATAGGTTCTCATCCTTTCCGTAACATCGATCACGGCAGATGATCCAAGAACCAAAAGATCAGAAAGATTCTGCGCTTGAGCTGCAGACGGGGAAAGAGTCAAAGTTCCGTTTATCAATCGATTGATGGAAAGCGATGGTTGTTGCATTTTATTGTCCTCACACGGTTGCGTTTAAAGTATTGGTCTCATTGTCCAGACTGAAATCAACCTGCTGAACGTTGAGGATCGGATAAGTGCGTTGAATCTGTCGAGTAAAGCGTGCATCAAAATCCACTCGATAAAGCCATCTTTCTTTCACTAGAGAGGGAACTTGCAATGCTTTTCCAAGAGTGATCAGAGAGACTCCAGATGAAAACATCACGGCTCTGTTCTGCTCTATCATCAGTCCGTCTGCAAATATTCCTGCATACGAATCTGCATTAGTTCCGTAGAAAGAAACCATCAGGTCTATCTCTTCCCACTTTGCTATAGTGGAAGATCCATTCCCAGTTCCATCATGCTCAGTATATGGAGCTTGATTAGGAACCCTGGAAGTGAATCTGAATCCGGCCCAATCAGTGGACGGGATATTGGCAGGTTCAACTTGCCATGCAGGAAACACCAGAGTGTTTGCCAATCCGGTTATACCTGCTATCAGATCATGAAAAAAATCTTGTAAAGCGTCTCCCTCAGCAGGACTTGGAGAAGCCGCTGGTGAAAGATATCCGCCCGTAGAAGAATCGTTCATAGTGCCACATCCACCAAATCGATAGAGGCAATAATCGCTTGAAAAAATCCAGGCCCGAACTGTGGGTAAGGATCACAAGACTTCACGATGTAGTTAGTTCCTCTCCAGGTTATCAAGTCAGGTTGAAATCCTGAATTACCATTAGAGGCTGGGGCCAGCATCTGTAGATGTTCCTGAGTGACCACAGACATATATCGCGTTGATGTCTGATAATCATCCAATCTCTGCAGATCATTTGAAGATGCTGCAGTGATGACCCCGTAGGCGGTAATCGGATTTGAGTTGGTAATGACTGCTCTACCATTAGTTCCTATCGTATACGGACGACGATAGTAAATGAATCCGTCCGTAAGATCGGGATCAAGTAGAACTTCTGACATATCAAATCCGCGCATTTAATTCATTCTCCTAAAGCATCAGTCCAGCTTCGCCGGCTTCTTCTACTACTGCTTCCACTTCAGAAACGGTTGACTTGACCGATCCTCTGAACTTGGTTCCGGGTGCTCTATCAAACAATCCCGAATCATTTGGTTTTTTCAGTGACGGAATTCTTTTGTTCCTACGAAGAACGTAAGTCAAAGATTTCAATAGTCCACCAGTCACGATAAGAGGAGTGGTGGAAACTACTCCTGTTTCTAGCTGCTTCTTAGCTCCCTTGGAAATAGCCACTCCTTTTTTCTGTTTAGCCAATCTCGCCCTAGCCTTTAGCGTGCTTTCTGCCAATGCTGGTGGAATGCCATCACGGATGACGTTCCTGATAGAATTTTGAGCGGTCATTCCTGCAGCGTTCAGAGCTCTTTCAATCTTTCCTTTATCTCCCTCAAGAGCTGCATCACCTGCTTGTCTGAAATACCGGATGATCTTTTCTTTTTCTTTCAGTATTCCAGTACGCATAAATTCCCGTTGAGGGATTCCTGCTTCTGGTGCTCCGTAATTCTGAATGTAGGCAATCTCGGCGTTATTAATTTTGGATCCATCTGAGCGTTCTGCTTTCTCTGCAGGAACTCCTACCAGAACATCAGACTGAGGAAGTACGTTCAAAGCATGGTAAAGCTTTGGAAGATTGTCCTTCACTAATCTGACTCCAGGTTTAGCCATGATTGGAATCACATCCTGCTTAACGCCCGATAAGTCTGCATCCAACTTTCCTCGTACTGCGAAAGCTTTTGATCATCGCCACCACGTTGAATACTTTTAAGGAAACCTTCGGAACGTTCAATAATTCGTTGACACTCCTGCTTTATACGACCAACAGCACGTTCAGCTTCTTTTGATCCATCCCGTACTTTCTTATCTCCAACATGAATATGAATTGCCATGATCTATCCTTAAAGAAAAACTGGTCCTGGCCAGCCATTACCACTAGCCAAAGGATCTACTGTTGTATTTGGATTGGGACCGACTGTAATGCATCCCACTCCAACCATTTTGGTCATCTGCCAGAAACGCTTTCCATAAACCGTCATGTTGTAATGACCAGCCCCTTCTTCAGCAGCTATTGCCGTATCATAGTTAATTGAAACCTTATCTACGGATTTACTGGAAACTACTCCACCCTGAGAAGTTCCAGGAGTAGCTCCATTGTTTGCAGCAGCTTGAGCTTGAGCTTCCATGACCAGATTATGTGCCATGAAAAGTTCAGTGCCTAAATCAAGCCATGTTCCCCATGCTCCAGAATCAAGCATCAGTCCTGCGTTGGTCAGCCAGAAGGTAATGGCAGAGACAGGATAAATCGAAGGATCAGAGAACTCCGGGAAATCCTGAACGAAGGATGCTGCTGTCACTGTCATGGTGAATTCCTTAGTCTGTCACGGAAATGAAGTATGCAAAAGCCACATCCATTTTTAAGAGTAACAAAATTCGTAAGCGTCAGTACCAGACCCAGCAGTAGTAGTTAAACGAATAGCTGTAACTGGAGAAGGAATACTTTCACGAGCAATTGCCGTTACTGCTCCAAGGGTAGCAGAAACTATCCAATTAGCAGTAGTCGGATTTTGAGCTGCTCCCGCAGTAGTAGAATACTCCACTTTGACGGTATCTCCTGATTGAGGAATCACCGTTAAGTTAGCTGGAAAATCAGCATCGAAAGTACTGATGATTGCTGGACCCCCAGCTAAGGTAACTGCGCCGTGCTTAGTTTTAACCATCACTTCCTCCAGTTTCGTATACAGTCAGTTGAAACCGTCTCAGGAAGAGAATCTCTAGTTTCACTGTAGGCTATGGCTTCTGCCTGCTTCTGAGGATGGCCGTGATGTATCTCTTCAGGAATAATTCTGGAAATCTCTTCTTCCCTCTTAGTTTCATCTTCTACGGCTGAGTCACCAGTATATCCGTTCGCATGAGCAGCAGCCGCTTGTTCTTCAGCTTTCTTCTCTGCTCCTGGGCCGTGGTAAACCTTTCCGTGGTGTCCCCACTGGTAGCCACCTTCTTCCTCATGTACAGGCATGATTGGCCTCCCTTAGACGATTTTGGTCACGCCGTGATTGATCGCATACCAGTGCTCGGCAAGGATCTTTTCCAGCCGTTGAGCACCAGCCCTGATTTTGATCACCACGTCCTGATTGATGCGAATATTGAAGTCACGAGGAACGTTGACATAGAACATTTCCAGGTCGTCTTCAGTGACTTCCATTGCATTCCTGAGCACATCCTCGTGAGGAGTTTTGGAAACTGCTTCTTCCTTGACCTCCTCTTGAGTAGGCGCTTCTTTGATTTCTTCGGATTCAGGAGCGGCTCCTGCTTGCTGCTCCTGTTCCGTTTCATCCTGGCCGGATTGGTCAACGACTTCTTCGTTTTTCACTTCCGGCTCTTTATCACCAGAATTGACAGATTTCCGTGATTTGATGTTTGCCATGATTACTGCTCCTTTTGTTAGGTTGATTAAATGCCGTCGTAGTAGCCGACTGTCTCAGGATACACACACTCAACCTGACCCAACCTGCAGAAGTAGGTAGTCTTGTGATAGATCGAATCGAACTGAATAGGAGTCCTTTGAAGCAAGGTCATCGGGAAACGAATCCTGCGCTTTTCTCTTGTGTAGACGACTGCCCTATCTACCGTACCAGTAGTGCCAACCGTGCCACCTACACCAGAACCGATCAGCCATTTGCAAGGATAGATTTCCAGGTTCTTGTTCTGGCTAGCTTTCAGCACGTTGTTATCCAGAACATACTTCAGAACGGAAACGTTTCCTGCCTGACTGACTTTGGTGGTGGTAAGGTAGCCATATTGCTGAGGAGGAAGAAGAATCTGTCCTGGCATCACAGCCCAGGCAGAAGCAGCCCACACCGAAGTGATCATGGTATTGAAGTCGGTCAGGATTTCGTCAGCTGTCTTTTTGGAGAAGAGTGTTGAACCAGAAACGCCCGCAGCCACGTTGCTGACATTGGTCACCAGACTGTTGTTAACCAGACCAGTATCACCAAGAGCGGTGTCTCCTATATAGACCTGCTCATCGATATCCATCTGATGCTTCATCTGCATACCTTCATACTTCTGCTGATCGATAGGACGGCCAGCTTTTGCAGACGATTCCAGTTCCAGAATATCGTATTTGATTTCCAGACCCCACGGACGCAGGTTATGAGGAATCTTTGCGATATCCACTCCGACGCCAGCAACCTGATTGGTGGCTTTACCAATCCATGCTTTGCCGTTGCCGATGCTATTACCAGTTCCCAGTCCGCCGTTCGAACCATAGGTCGAGAGCGTGAAGCTGGAGACTTCATCGGCAATCGTGACATCTTCACGAAGATCGATATCACGACCCCATGAAACGTCAACCAGAGGTTCGTGGAGTTGCTGGTCGAGTCTTTCCAGTTCGCCTACGAGGAAAGCACCAGTGCTGTCTACGAATTTGCCGTCATGGGTGCGAATGCCACGTCCATAGCCGGGAACCCCGTAGTTCAAGTAGCGACCTTTCGTGGCCATGAATTGACCGTCCCGAAACTGATCGTTCATAGCATCTGCAAATGCAGCCACGCCATTGTCTCGGAACTTGAGCTTTTTGTTGAATCCTTCCATGTTTTTCTCCTGATAGAGTAGTTATGACGATTAGACGTTGTTCGAGATTTCAACAAGTCCGGAGGCATCTGCAGGGCCATTGAACATCCAGCGATTCGGATCCAGAGCAGCAGTATTGCCCGAGCTGGCTACTGTTTCCAGTCCGCCCTGAGTATGGCCAGCGGTAGTAGCTGCACACCAGACAAATACAGGACCGCCTTTCGTCGGAGTACCTGCCGCTGAATTGAGAGGAGCCAGAATCGTACCAGACCTCTGAATGTCAACTACTCCTGCTGTCGGAGGAGTAGCAGAACCAATATTGGCAGAGCCGTAGTTGGTAGTTTGCTGGGCCTGCACCGGATATGGCCTTACTATGAATCCATAAGGAACTGTGATGGCCGTATCACCTGCAGCAAATTGACGGATGCCATTACTTGCATCTACCAGAACCGGAATACCGTACTGGGTAGGAGGAACACTTCCACCAGAAGTGCCAACCATGGCAGGTTCAATTGCAGTAGGATGAGTCCTGGTCACATCACCAGCAAAACCTGCTCCCATGCGATACTGGAGTGCAATATCGCGGAACTTCATCACGATGGTCTTTTTGAGCTTCATTTTCATGTTGTTTCTCCTGAAGTAAAGTGAAGATTAGTTCTGCGTCCGGAACCTAGCAGCATTGGCTTTATTCAAATCGGCAAGAGAAGTGATCTGCTTGTTTCCGGTCTGATGATTACCAGTGTCGTGATGATTTCCATGTCCTGAGTACTGGTTGGAATTGTCACGCTTCTTTGCAGCTCCAACTGACCTGAACAACGTCCTGGTATCTTTGCAGGACAGGGTGGTGAAGTTGGGAGAAGAGCCGTGAAGTTCTTCAATCAGACCACGACCAGAAGGAGTGGAGTATGCCAGTTCAAGTGCCTGCCTGCGAAGGCTGCAGATGGAGTCTAGCATTTTGACACGATCTGCTTTGGCGTCGAAGAAAGGAAGCCTGATTCCAGGAGCAATGATTTCTGCAAGAGAGGTGGTTTCCGAGAAGGTATCACTCAGGATGGCCGAGTCACGAGCTTTCTTAGCGTCTTCCTTTTTCTCTTCTGCGACTTCATCTGCCATGCGGTCCTGGATTTCCTTTTCCTTCTCTTCGGAATCACGAGTGCCTTTTTCGCCCTTCTTCAATGCTTCAATTTCACGACGGAACTCTGCATGCTCTTCATCATTCTTTTTCATGAAGGCTTCGATATCCTCGTCAGTGAATTTGCTCTTTTCTCCGCCGACATGGATGTGGGTGTCTCCTTTTCCCTCTTCCGGCTCTTCATCCCTACGACGATCACGCTCTTCTTTCTTGCCTTCCTCTTTACCTTCTTCCTTCAGTTCAGCTTCAGTGTCACGAAGTTCTTTCTCTGCTTCTTCTTCGGCTTCAGCGTCTTTTGCCCTGACAGCGTCTTTCCACTTCTTCAGAGCATCTTGGTACTTACGTTGAGCTTTGGTTTTGGTTGCCATGTCTCTTACTCCTCGGTTAGTTGAATACTTCCGGTCGCTAATACTGCATCGCGGGCCGCAGCGACCTTCATCAACCAACGCGATGTGATTACCAATGAAACCGAACTGTCTTGCGTATCCCGGTTTGATTTGCTCAATTTGAGCGTCATACCCAAGTGATATTTCGATCAGTTCTTTATTGCGGACAAGCTTGATTGCTTCAGGATCCGTGATCATCAAATCCATGATGATGCAATCGGAATGCTCACCTTCTCCTTGGCGAGGATCCATCCCTATTCCAAAGGTGAGTTCCTTCCAGTTATCGGGAATGACATCCTCTCCATCTTCCGGATGAAGAATGACCACTGACTTTCCTTTGAGACTAGCCAGGAATTCAGGAGCAAAGACATCCTCGGCAGAGCGAGTCACGACAATCATGTTGTCTGCGTTCGGCTCTACGTCTGGAATTTCCTGAGCTGCGTAAAGCATCTCTCCAGTCCTGGCCACTGGAACGTCAGTGCAAAGCAAAAAGCCCTCTGGAGTGAGGGCTTGCTTCTCTCCCAACTTTTCCCTGATGAAGAAAGGCATCGTAGCTTACTCCAGGTTGGTGAAGGCTGCTGAAGATCCAGAAGCAGATACTGTGCAGGAAGATGTCAATGCCGTGATATTAAGTTCGAAGTATTTCATCCCTGCCGTATTGAATCTGTAAGTTCCTACTGCTGAGATAGCTACGTTAGAAGCTGCGGCCACTCCACTAGATGCATTTGTTACGACATACTCATTAACTTGAACGTAGTTGACTCCATCCACGCTGGCTTTCGGAGCTGCTGACAGAGCAGTGCAAGTTCCGGTAATCACGACCACTGTCGTATTGATGTTGTTCAGGGTCATCTTGTAGACTGCAGGAGCAGAATACGTGACAGCTGGAGAAACTGCAGATGGGGTGTAGATGGGAGTCGAGTAAGGATACCCGAAATCTGCGAAAGCCATGCTTGTGCCCAGGAAAGCTGTCGAGATGGCCAGCAGGGAAAGCATGAAATATTTGGTGAAAATCTTCTTCATTTTAATGACTCCTAGTCAGTGGTTGAGAGAGAATTTGATGCTGACCTTCCCGAGTTTATTCATATAGAGTCATCTATCAAGAGGTCAGTGACTAAAGTCAGAAAAATATTTTCAGAAAATTAGTTATTTTTCTTGATTTTTTCTATGGTTTATATATAATTTAATTAAGGTGATTTGATTAATTTACTTGAGGAGAACTAAAATGAAAGTTTCTGATCAGTACAGAGAGGGCTGGAACTACAGATGCTCTGGTGGTGAGAATGGTAAATTCAAGCTTCCTAGAAACTGTCCTAAGAACTACGATTTTCTTGATGGCTTTCAGGATTGCGATTCAGCTTTCAACGCTGCTATCTCAGAAGCTATTAGAACTCTTACTAATCCGGTTTACCCTTCTAAAATTTAAGGAGAAATGATATGAGCAGGATTGAAAACAACTACAAGGTGTCCGGTAAGAAAATGACTTCCAGATTTCACATTTCCCGTAATCACCGACGGAATGCAATCAAGGCTGGGATCTTACCAAGAGCCCAGGAGATAAAAGCCGAGATGAGAACGACTGATGAGCACTCCTCTAAGAAGATTCGTCAAATGGAAAGGTGGGGCAATCGCCGTTGGAGGGAATTCTACAAGTACGAGTGTCTTAGTGACGACCTGGACTACTACGGCTAATTGAGGAGAACTGAAATGAACGATATTATGAAAGCTGCAGAAGCACTTAGAATCGCTGGAAAACATATTGGTAAAGGAGATATGGTCTCCAGTGCTGAAATGTGCCTTAAAGAGGCTGAGGCCCGCTGGGACGAAAGAAAGTTTGATTCTGCCTACCTGTGGGCAAAGAAGTCTATTTCCTACAGTGTTGGTGTCTTCCATCCCGATTACGGCAATATTTAAAAGGAATCTTGAAATGTCCACATTCATCAAACAAAACTGCAAGTCCTGCGTTTTTCTATGCCACGAAAGGAAATCCAGTGATCCTCCCATGAAACCATACTGCTGTGAGGAAAATCCTGCAGGAAAAGAACTCCCATTCACTGAATACGAATTCAAGGGGATTGTCTATCATGTTCCCACGTTTGAAGTACCTAAGTGGTGTCGAGTGGAAGAGTATCAGTCAACGGTATCAGGTAGCAAAACTTCAGGATAACAGCGGCAATTGTAGATTGCTCCAGCGTGAGCCCTTTCCCCTCGTGATCCTGCTACGGGGGGATCATCCCATGAAATAAACTGTCCTTCCAGATGTTGGTGCAGTTCTCTCACATCTGCATCCCCAGCCGTTCTCCAGATATATCCAGGACTTCCTATTAACTTTGCTCTTGCTTCAGTGAGATTGGTTGAAGCCCTGGAAGTTTCTGTTCTTGCTATGGTCATTGCACGGCTTGCTGTGACATGACCAGTCTTCAATATCTCTTTGGCTATCTCTGATGCTCGGGTCGCATTTGAAAGAGCTTCTGTGGAGAGCTTGTGGACTCTCTGAGCTTCTTCAAGAGGAAGTGACTTGATCAGGGTCACTTGCTCTTCCATTAGCCGTTTGTAGGTAGCTGAAACTTTGGATCGTTCAACCTGCTTTTTCATCAGAATTCCCATTTCTTCTGAGTTCTTCCTCCAGGCTTTCTCGTTGTCTGAATCAACCTTTTCTAGCATTGACTCAGCTACCTTTCTAGCGTATGGATCCAGGATTTCCGAATAGTTGGTAAGCAGTCTTTCTAGTTCGGTCATATTCTCCACAACTCCATTAGGAGCCATGGTCTTGACTATCGATCCAACGTGCTTGGCAATAGACATCAGTGCCCGTCTATATCTAGCCACTACCACTTCAGAGTGTTTGAATCTCTCTCTGCTAAGAAGTCTATTCTTTCGAGCTTGTTTACGGAGTTCTACTCGCCGTGATTCGGCTTCCTGCTTCTTCCTTTCTGCATAAGTAGGACTACCATCTTTCTTAGGCATGACTACTCTCCTTTCTCTTCTACGGATTTAGCTGAAGTAGATTCTTCTCCTGAAGGTTCTTGTCCTGGAGTCTTGCTCATCAGCTCGCCTTCTTTTTCCATGTTGGGTTCTGGTGGTTCTTCGAACAGATCATTCTGCTCTGCTTCTATCACATCATCAGCCGTGATGTTGCTAAACATTCCGGTGACTTCACTCTGACCTTTGAGTTCTTTGATAGCAGTGCTTCTTTTTATCAAACCAGATTCAAATGCATTGACCACTGTGGTGGTGTTTCTGTCTGCTATCTCTGACTTCTCGGAATCTTTTAGTTTCCACAGAGAATTGAACTGAAAGTTGAAACCTTCAGGCATTTTGATTCCAAGTGATCGGATAGATGCCTCGTAGACTTTCCTGATTCCAGGTCTCAACTCACTGTTCTGTTTCTGATCGATGCCGTCATAGTAAAGAGAAAGGTCTGCGTCTCCAGAACTGAATCCTGATGGGGATTGACCAAATATCCTGACCATGGGAATCTGTAGACCTCCTGACACCTGCTCTTTGAATTCTCTAAGTGCTTCAGCCAGACCACTGAATGCTCCATGACTGAGACCTTCGAACTCATCATCACCGTCTAGAAGAGTGATTCCTTCCAGATTTTGGTAAGTGCGTAGATTCTGCATGAATTTGATGAGTCCTTGCATAGGAGGTCCGCCTGCCGCAATGATCTGCCTTAAGCCTTTCACTTTGATGGTTCTGAGATAAGCTTTGTAGACCAGTTGGTGAGCACCAGTTGTAGCAGCATCGAAAGCAGTCATTCTGTCGTAAAGTCTTTCTATGACTGAGATTCCCCACATATTTTCCTGAAGACGTTGCCAATAAGGAAGTTGAATTCCTACCAGACGAATACATCTGGAGTGATGGATGATTGAGTGAGGAAGAGCTGGAGCTTGTGCTGTCACTCGATAGAATTTAGGTAGGCCCATTTCTGGACCCATTTCAGTGACTAGGTTTTCCATAGATGGTTCTACCATCCACCTATCTAGCACTACCAGTCCTTTGAATTGGCCTTTTGCTATCGTGTCGAGTCTTAGCGGAGTTTTAGGATCCTGACCTTCGATCAACAGAACTCCTAACGCTCCACCGAATAGTCGCGCCCACTTGACCGTTTCATTGATCTTTTCCCATATCTGCAGTTCAGTCCAGAGGTCATCTACTTTCTGAATGTCTTGGGGTTCCATTTCAGACTTAATAGTAGTCCTGGCTCTGGTCATATCATCTGCTACGATATCGACAGCTAGACCACCTAGCCAGGATCCTCTGTGAATCCATTCAAGGATAGTCCTGATTCTGGTGATAGGATTGAAACTGTAGCTAGTTCCAGTGGTGGCATTATCAGTTCCTATTCCAAGAGCTGCTGTGAAGTTGGTGAAGGAGTCTGTGAACTTCATAAATTCATCGCTGCTCATGAAGTTCTTGGTGCTTTCCATTTCTATGAGCTGGGCGTCTCTTACATCTATCCTTCCAGTGTCTCTGCGTTTTATGGTCATGATCGATCCTCTATGAAATGATTTGATTGCGGAGAGCCATCGCTACCAAGGAAGCTGCGGTGGCTGCTCCAGCATTGTTTTTCATCTTGTGAATCTTCTGCTCGATTACTCCTACGGTGCATCGATTCAAAGCAGCTATGTCCCGCGCTCTTTTTCCATTGGATAGATGAGTCAAAATCATTAGCTCCACTTTGTTGAACTTCTTTAACTGCTCTAATTGGAATTCATTTGCCATTTCAGTTATCTCCTTTCTATTTTCCAAGTCTTGACCACATTCCCAGCTCACCACCACGAGTAATATGTCCATCTAGTGAGTAGCGTACAGCGTCCCAGCAGTTGTGAACTAGTATTCCATTGGCAAAGAATTCGTGCTGTCCTTCAACTGTTAAATCATACACCTGAGCTTCTTTTTTGTTGATGGCGCGTACGCATAGCACATGATCTACTACAATGCCTTCTAGGCCGATATTTATTGCAGATGAATTCTTTGTTGCAATGCTCGCAGGCAAGAATGATGCAATCAATTCCAGATTCATTTCTTGCTTTGACTTTACATTTCCATCCACAATACTTAGCTGTGGTTCCAGTGACTGGGGCAAAAAATTCTTTCTTGCATACAATACATTCAACCAGCTTTTTACGTTTACGCATTCTTTCTGCAATAGAGATGGCATGCTTACTATGCCACTCATGACCTTCAGGAGAAGCATGCCAGAGTTTTGATGCTTCATTAGCTTTCTTGATATTTTTTCTAAGCTTATTAATTTTTTCTTCAGTAAGATGTTCTTTAGCGTGCTGCTTTGACGTAATACACTCAAGATTATCGGAGTGGTTGTTGAAAGTGTTTCCATCTTTATGGTGGATAATATGGTCTTTTGGCACTGGACATCCGTGCTCTTTTTCCCAAACATAAACATGTAGCCTTTTTGGACCTCCCTTAGAAAAGCAGTGCTGATAGTAGTTACGATCTGAAGAGCGTGGGCTATTTGGGTAGATATGCCATTCATATCCATCATACCGAATGGTTGTTGGTCTTTCCATGATGAGGTCTCCTGATAAATTAAAACTTCATCATTATATCGTATTTCATCAGCTCTAATGAATACCGAATTGCATAAGATTTTGTGGTCAGGGGTTACTACTAAGCGGAGTCCTGTTTTAGTGATTATTTCAACAACTTCTCTATTAGAATCAGTTTGACCACTCCATAAAACCTTTTTCCATCCTCCTCTGGTCAACACTGAATCTTCCGCAGTTACTAGCTGAATTGGAACTTGACCTCTTTTAGTGGTGATCAGAGTGCCATGAGCAACACAGTGATTAAATTTATCCACAATGATAGGAAGAACTTCTTTTGTGACCCTATCTACTTTGTAGCGGTAGTTGTTTTTTTCGATGATGGTGTGCTTACAGCGAGGGTGAATGATGACCTTACGAAATCCCTTTATGTGCGTAATCCCGTCTTCTACTGATCCTTGCCATTTTTCCGCCGCTGATATATTGAAACCTTTGTTGCGTATATGTGAGATAGTTTCAGGTCTGGCTCCATCTGCCTTTATTGGCCAATCCCGTGATCCTGGAACTGAATCGTAGAATTCTGGATACTCATCTAGCTCTATGCCATGGCCATGAGCTTCATACTCAATGTAAAGACAGTCATCATAAATGAAGGATCTAATTAGTGTAGCAGGATCAGCAGCAAATCCGAAGTCAGCACCAAAGTGGAGTCTCTCTGCCTTAAGATATAAGTCATCCGGGAAATCCTGAACTATACACTTGTAGGCCAGAATAAGTTCATTGACGATCTTGTTAGGCATTCCCAGCCAGATATGATCATAAGATGCCTGTAGCTGGGCTCTCTCATCATCATCTTCTGTTTCCTCTATCATCTCCAGTAAAGCCAGTCTTTCGGCTTCTAGTTCAGTTCCTGCAAAGAATGGATTGGAATCGTAGTTGAAGTGTTTGTGGATGATGGAAAGAGTTGAAGTGGATGGGGTGTCAGCTAGTAGGGATACTGGGTCGTTGTCATTTTCTCTGTTGAAGGTAATCCATATCTCCGATCCTGGATCACGAATAGTGGGTCGTAGGACTTCCAGAGAATCTTTACTGGTATTCTGACCTTCCTCAATCCACACGATCATGATACCGAACATTGACTTTATCTCTTGGACATTGTGACGCAGTCCTTTGAAGATAAATTCAGCTCCAGCAGTAGACCTTATGCTATTTTCAGTGATAACGAAAACATTCTGCAGATTCAGCTCATAGATAGTGTGGATCAGAAGAGAGTGAACTGAATCCTTGATGGAGGATTGAAACTCTCGAGTGCAGAGTATACGGAATGGATTTTTTGCTGCTATCCTTACTAAGGCTTCTGCTACTGAATAACTCTTTGCGGATCCTCGGCCACCTTCCAGTATCTTGTAGCGTGCTCTCTCATGAAGTAAGCAATAAGTAGGATGTGATTGATCAAGTACCAGTGACTTCCTCGTCGTTAGCAAGGTAGCTGAAGCTGGCTTCGTTTTTGCTAGCTGTATTTCCTGCTTCTCCCTCCGTACTTTCTCTGCTAGCAGTAATTGTAAAGCCTGAGAGGGTGGCATACTCTTTAGTGAGCTGGTCAAGTTGTTCATTGTTCATTCCCTGGAGGACTTGGACTGCTGATAGACGTGGAGCGAAGTATGGTGCTGCCATATTGGCTGCTTTGATTCTCTGTTCTATTGTGGGGACTTCATAGCGTATCTGCTGCTTACCTGGAATCTTCACTACTATAGGATGTCCCTGAGCTACACGTAAAAGGAATTCATGTGGGAGTTCATCACTGGTGGTATACCTTAGCATATCCAATACGTCTTGATCTTCCTTGGTAGTAGTTATGCACTTACGAGTACTGACTATCTTACCAGGAGCCTTATCTACAGTAGGAGTTACGGTTCTTCTTCTCTGTACCTGTGACCGCTTCTTGCTATTGTACGGAAATAATGGTGCTAGTGGTTTTCGTAGTGTTGACATGATCCTATCCCAACAAAATATACAGTATTAGAGTATATTCTATCGGGAATAAAATCAACTTTGGAAAAGATAGATTGATCAAAAAGATACTTTAACTACTTTTTGCTTTTCTTTAACGGTAAAAGAAAGACCGTGAATTATAAGAAAATTTATGCTTTATTCTGTGGGTATCTTTTTAATAGTTTATGGATAGTCCAGTGATGAATACTGGCTTTTGTTCTGATTCATCTGGATCGAAGGAATAGTCATTGAGGACTGCTTCTATTCTATTGCAGAGGTCTATCAGTTCTTCACCTTTCTTGATAGCTTGCTGGCTATTCCTGATTTGGATTTCTACCACCTCTTTAAGAAAATTCAGTCCTTCTCCCTTCTTCCTGATACGGGAGACTTTCTTTTTGTAGCCTTTGATCTGCTGTTTCAGTGATGCTACCTGAGATTGAGTTCTGTGGCGATTCATCTGGTTTATTTCTTTAACTGCTTTTACTGGATCTGAGTGGTTGAGACATTGAAGAAACAAACTACCTATTTCCTCATGAATATTATCTGGCTTGAATTCGGTTTCTCCGTGAAGATCAAATTGTTTACGTCTTTCCGAATCCGATAGTATTTCATAGGCTTTCTGTATCTTGTCGAACATGGATGCCTCTCCACCTCTATCCGGATGAGATGAAGACCGTAGACGTTGGTAGGCTGCTTTGATTTCTTCCTGAGTGGAATCTTTGTCTACGTTGAGGATGTGGTACGGGTTCATGTCATTTCCTTTTGTCTGTGATTACTGCTATGAGAATTACTGCTAGAAATACTCCTCCTATAATGACTGTCGGAATCCAGAGAGGAACCAGACTTTCATATGGATAGGTCACTATCATTTTGGTACCTTTCTGATCATTCCCCACGAGGTTCTGGTGAGTTCTGGTTTTCCTAGATTCCAGGTAGTGGGTTGACCGAGTTCATCTATTCCGGAGAACATTGCGTAAATCCATTCATCATACTTATGGTCTTTCACCTGGACCATTTCATTGAGTATGAAAAGCTGTCCTGACTTAGTCATGAGAAAGTGAGGTCTTTCTTTAAAGACTACGTCGTGATGATCTAATCTTTCTCCTGAAGTGCATGGAGGAGCAGCATCACATTTTTCTGAAGCTGAGGGTGAAAGGTCACAATAACTACATACATCAATAGCTCCGTATTCTTTACCCTGAAAATAGAAGTGATCTTCATCTTTATTCATTTCTTTTCCTTTTTAGTTAAATCCGCAGCTATCATCTTCTTCTGCGTCATCCACTCTTGTGTAGATGTAAACGTAAAATATGATAGTAATGATGAGATATCCTGCAATCCAATACTTAATCATGATTTCCCTTCCAGTTCGTCGGCGGCAATTTTAAGATCAGCGTATACTGCTCGATGTTCAATGATGCTTGATCCCTTCGGGTGGGGTTTCACCCGACACTATTTAATCTGCCTTCCATGACAGCCCATGCAGCCTGTGCCATCTTCGACAGAACTTCGTCCGTCAACTTAGATTCCATCTGATCCCGAATCGTGGCCCTTCGTC